>JAABUK010002154.1_pt1 | contig 35970 bp, 50 predicted proteins | sample 5559141 | NCBI WGS metagenome assembly JAABUK01 (sample SAMN10711869, study PRJNA513367) | rock metagenome | isolation source: Antarctica rocks | place: Antarctica: Victoria Land, Pudding Butte nord | collected 2016-01-03
GGGTGACACCGAAGTGACACTCAAACGCGATCCGAAGACAGACGGACTGCGAAGAGCTACGAAGAAAGCAAATATGAAATGCAGAGAGCGCAAACTAGTTACGAATCTGCAAGTACACAAAAGCTGTGAGCTGGCTGGAAGATGCCGCTGCGCTGACTGTGCTGAGCTGCTGCTGAAGCTGCTAAGATCTGAAAAAGCATTGACGGTCACGAGAAAAAGCATCAAAAGCTGACACTCACAGGCAAGTGGCACCCCAGCTCAATATGCCATATGATATCGATACATATTTTCCTTTAGTGCTCCTTGCACGTGATCCGCGGTGAAAGGTTTGTGGTATGAATCCGGTATTTTGGGCTTGGCAAACTTGGGCTTAGGGCTGTCACGGCCCGATTCATACCGACTGCAAAGTTGATAGTTGTATGACAACTGCAAATTTCATTGGTGCGATTCCATCGATGAGGAAATCCTGGAACAGACAGGCCCAACAAAAAAGTTTTATGGTTTACAAATCAAAAGCTCAGCAGCATTTCCATGTGCTTCTTCTTAACCCAGCTCTCACTCACTGCCACTTCTTTGGAATGGAAGGCAGCGCTACATGTACATAAAGGACAATACTCGACAATGGTGACTGAAGCATGATTAGCCAATACAACAGATGTTGGCCTTCAAGCACCAATGACAGGCAGCTCTGGAAACCTAGACCGAGTGATGTCATCAGACACCAGCACCAAACACCCGTCCATGTTGTAATCAGCAACCAACATCAGTTTACCCTCCATCAGCCAGTCTTTCCCTACCATGTTGACGCCTTCTGTTCGCTCTTGGCTGAAATGCAATCTGGTAGGAACACCATGAACAGTGCCCCTCAAAAAGACATTGTCTCCCCAATGCAACACATCAACACCTGGGGCTAACTTCTGCCAGGAGGTCTTGTTAAGGGAGGTTTTTTGACCTCCTGTGTCCACAAATTTGGGGAGTAGAATCTTCTTTCCACGGCATTCAACTGCAAAAAAGTCAAAGCAAAGCATTTGAACTTCTGTGCATGGTTGCATCACCAAGGGATTGCATGAGGCAATGTTAAGTAAAGCATGGGTGGCATACTCATGAGGCAATTACATGCAAAGACAAGGCAGGTATCAGGATGCCAGGCAATATAAAGCCATGCACTGCAACCAGGGTTGGCTGTCTGACCCTGCTGCAAGCTTAACCTGGCATATGATGAGAGGATTTGGCTCACTCAGCAGCAATGCAGTACTTTCAAATGCCATGACTGATATGTTGCTGTAACAGTAGCAGCCTCATTTACATGTAAAATCCTCTGCTTGTAGAATTAGAGTGTCAATGTACCTATCATGCTGAAGAATGGGCGTCTATGAACCTCCCATAGCAGGCCTTTCAGAGGAAATTCTGGACTTGTCTTGGTCTCAGCACCAAAGTCAGCAGGCCCAGGATTTTGCTGTGCTAGGTCATAGGCAGTTTTTAGGATTGTGAACTCATTCATATCTGCAAAAAAAGTTTGAGCTCAGAGAGACTTGCACAGAGGAAACTTGTGAGGAAGCGTTAGCAGCTGTGACGCCACTCACCGGTTGTTAGGCAGTCTTGAAAGTACATGTCCGCAGGTTCTTCACCACGTAGGACTGCAAGTGAACCTGAAAGCGTCCCAGCTTGCTGAACAGTCAGCTGAGCTTGCTGATGCCAGTGAGAGTCTCGTGTATGTTTTGGAAATCTGGTTCCGAAGAAACAAGGGAGCCACGTTTGCTGGAGTGCTGAGGAGTTCATCCTTGACTGCCTGTCCTAGTACACTTTGTACATCATTGCTCAACGAGATGGCGAACTTCTGAAGCTCAAGACTCTTTTCGGGATTCAAGCCCTCCGGCGTATGGCGGGACACAATTTCCTGTATACGTAAAGGCGAGCGCATGTTGAGGTGCAGCAACGCTAGGAGTCCCGCTGTCTGCATTGCTCAGCAAGGTATTTGAGACGAGAGAGGGGTGCAGTGCAGACCATGAAGAAGAAGAAAAGAGCAGAGAGATACATATTATGTTTTTGGGGCCCAGCCCCCACACTGTCTTCCTTTTTTACTCTACATGATCCTAAAGTTATAGCTAGGTTTTTGAGGGAATGTTTTCAACATAGGAACACACTGGTTGCAACACAAACTGGACATAACCTTTAGTTTTAGTTTAGAGTGTGTCAGGTGTGAACATCATGTTTTCATAAGTGCTTAGAACAATTGGATATTTTGTTTGACATTTTCGGACTACTGGTCCAATGGTCATGGTTGGCCCCAAGACCTTAAAATCTAATGAATAATGAATGAATGAATGAATTACAAACTTCTGCCAGCCAACAAGGCCGAATTCTTGCGCCATCTGTGGCAATCATTTGCAAATGCTCACGAAAGTCAGGCAATTCACTACGCAGTGGAAAACCCCCATATGATCAGGCTGCAAAGCACACTGGTGTGCAACAGACTTCCAAGCAGGTTGTGAGACTAAAAGCAGGCCTAGGCATCAGTGTGGTGTTATAAATGCTACCAGAATAAGAGTACAGCAACGCAAGTTTGCGGGAACAGAACCACAGCAGACTGGTCTATTACCTGCAAGGCTGGCAGCCGCAGACGGCTCTTGCCTTCCTTCTTCTGCTTCAGCTCATCACCATCCTACTAGGCGGCCTATTCTAGGGCAAGCATGTAAGGTGATGATGACGGCATGTGCTGAGCCTGTTTAACCTTGCAAGCCTGAACCGGCTGACACAAGATGTATGTCAAAAAAGCAGTGGTGATGGGCATGCTTTCTGCTGTTGATTTTGCTTCACTCATGCAATAGCTGGCACCCTCTCTAAGGCACTGCTGGCCAGGTATCTGTCATTTTGACTGTAAAATCACATTCATCTGAATGCATATTTGAATACATGTCTCATAGGTGTTCATTTGCCCTGGTGTCAGCCATATGCATAGCCATCCCTTCTTCCTGCCGATTAGTGCTGCATGGTGCTAACATTGACATGGGAATGGCTGGTGCAGTGAGAGCGGTGCCTGAAGGGGATGTACAGTTGAGCTACATTGCATTGCAATGTAGCTCAGCTCGGCCTGCTGCTGATCATGAGACAGCACAGGGATGCACTGAGTACACTTGCTCTGGTGGAAGCACAACCTGCATGCGGAGCAGAGGCAGCCACAGGCACAGGGGTGTGCCGGGGTGTGGTAGGTATGGGGTGTAGGCACGGGTGTGGAGCAATCCCAGGCCTGTCCTGAGGCTCATACCCTGCAGCAAGGCATCACCTGAATTGTCAAGTAAGGGAGGCTTTGCGCAGTGCAACATCGATCTGTGGCTCTTGTGAGCGCCAGGCCGAAGATCAGATCCCACACTGCTACAAGCTCTGACAAGCCTTGCTTCACTGTCTCAGAATTCAATAGTGATTTCACATGCACAGTGTCTGCACATGCAAGATATGGGCCAAAGCAGTCATGTTCTGTATATTTTGGGTGTTTTGACTTTCTGGGACGAGGCTGGAGTGCACGTGCGCCACCGCTCACAGCAGCGCACCGGTGGGAACAGTCTTGAGTGCTGGTCTCTGGTCCATTGAATGCAATGAGTCCCACCTTCCTGATATCATTGATCCTGCCACCCAGCACATGCCTCTAATAGCTGGTCATGATAGGTGCAACAAAAGCACCATTAGCTTGTTTAGTGTACAAGCTAACCCCACTGGGAAAAATTCACTGATCCTTTAATAGCTGCTGCAGAAGAAGAAGGATTTTTCAGAGGGCTTTGTCATGCTTTACGTGTTGATCACATGTGGATTGTATCATCACACGTGCCGACAGCTTTATTCACAAGGGTCCTTTTCTGATCTTACGAGCTGTGCTTTTACCCGACCTTGCAGCGAAGCGTGCCTCGGTAACGTTTGGTCCCTTTCTATCCGCACAGGTTTGCTACCATTTGTCGTCACGGCACCGTTGCGTCCCCGGCGACCAACCTCTAGAGGAATCGTCTGATACGCATCTGTCAAAGGAAGACACGCGTGACAGAGAGCATGGGTCGCCCTATCATTCAGATATCTTTGAAAGACTTCGAGACCCGGAAAAACCAGATTGCCTCTGAGCTGTGGAGAGCCGCGACTGAGATTGGCTTCTTTTACCTGAAGGACCATGGCTTGACCGAGGTTGATCCCTGTTCACTGCACTCATCGAGCAGCCTCTGTGTCGTGCAAGCATTAATCTATGCTTGATGCATTCACACCTGCTCACTGACAAAGGCATCTACAGGCCGAGATGCAGCATATGCTCAGTCTCTCCGAGCAGTTTTTCAAGCTACCAGCAGACCAAAAGGCCAACTTCAAGTTTGACTTGGTAAGTTGTCAAGGAAGCTTGTGCCAGTCTTTGTGCACAAGTCATCAGATGTATCTTTCTGAATATGTGCTGCGCAAAACCTGAAGTGTTCACAGCCTGACACATGTGCAGAAAAAGAATATTGGCTGGGAAAGTGGTCAGCAGAAGCGAGCCTCTGCCAAGGTGCCAGAGCTCAAAGAGTCCCTGCAACTTAAGTGGCATGACATGGAGGGCAGGTGGCCAACCAATGAAGACGTTCCAGATTTTGAAAGCTACTCCAAGGTGAAACACCCCCTGATGTACCCTGATCTGCCACAATGATACTGCCAGCACTGCACTTGCTTCTGTGGTCTGGACATGGCATGCAACCCATACTTGTGGCTCAGCTCAAGACTGACACTTAACATTTGCTGCTGCAGAACTTCATGCAGAAATGCCAGAACATCTCCTTCCAGGTGTTGTCCTGCTTTGCCATTGGCCTAGGCTTTGAGGAGGACTTCTTCACCAGGGTAACGCTTCTGTACCTTAGCCCAAGGGCCTCTCAGACAAACACCCTGAAAGATCTTGTCCTGATGCCTGTATTGATGCCATACGCTGCATTACAACTTTGATGCATACATCAACAGCAGTGCCACAGTAGCAGTAGGAGGAACGCAGCAGCTGCAATGCTGCAGTACAAATATTGCAGCAGCCTGGCATCTTGAGCTTTCTGCAGTGCATAATGCCCTGATACCATGAGTCCTGAACCACCAATGTATTGCTGAAGGCCAGCATGCATTGTGAAAGCATCACTTTTGCAGTCAGTGGATTCATGCTGCATCTGCAGAACCATGATGTGACCAAGCCAGATGCTCAGCAGACCTTCAGGCTCATGCACTACTTCTCTGTTGAAGGGAAGGAGTTCCCAGAAGACTTCCCCAGGGTGAGGCACGTTCTTCATGACATGCATTACGCTGTACATTATACATCACAGCTTTTACTACTATACTGTTGCACTCGTTTTTCACGTGATGCAAGCCAGCTTGCACAGGCAAGGGCAATGCAGCATATTGTTATCGCTTGTGGGAGGGCTCTGACTAAATTTGTGTGATATGGTATTGTCAAAGCATGAACCTGTGCAAAGCAAAGACTCTTGCGCAACAGATTGCCTTTTGAGAACATGTCTGTGACAATCAGCATACCTGACATCACTAGTTCTTGCTGACACCTGATATGTGTGAAACACCAAAATCCACAATGCAATTCGTCAACTAACTTCTGCCACATGGTGCTTGCAGGCTGGAGCTCATTGTGATTTTGAAACTATTACTTTGCTCTTTGCCAAAGGTGCTGGTCTAGAGGTTTGCCCTGGCAGGTATGCACCTCTTTGCCTGCTACATTGCATGCCCACTTGTGTGTGTAATGGTACTGCCTGCCTGTAATGGTCTTGATTTGCACAAGCAGCTGACAATATGTGTTCAGCTTGACTGCATTGGGCAGGTTTCTGTCCAAACGCTGCTGGCTGTCCTGGCCTGTACGTGGCACTTGTGACCGCTCATTCTCAGCAGGCTTGTATGACAGTACTGGTTTTGTCATGGTACATTATGCATCCTTGTTGAATGCACGCCTTGAGGTGGTGATGCAGGGAAGCAGTGTCAGAGCATGCAATCAGACCAAACGAGTGGACTCCTTGCCCTGCTATCCCAGGAGCTATCACAGGTCAGCTCTCTTGAGCTGTTTGTGCATGCTGCATGCACTTGGAAGCAATGCAAGTGCAACATGACTGATGTCATTATCTTTCAGTTGTGTCTGCCACTGCAAATTTGCAGAATAAATCAAGGTAGGCCCCTGCAACCATCATCATATCATCAGTTGCAGCTGCGTATGCAGCTGCCAAATTGCAGTTACTGGCTGTAAACTGCTGTACGCAAGCCTCTGCTGTTGTGTGAGCTGAGCTGGTCATCACATACTATCACACTCCATGTGCACACCACGCGGTCTGCAGCAAAAAAGCACATCAGTAGTCCCCATGCAAAGAGCAAGTTGGCACAATGCTGGCAATGACTTTGTGCCTTTCATGCAGTCAACATTGGCGATGCATTGATGAGGTGGAGTGATGACCGGCTGAAGTCCAACTACCACAGAGTGAGGATGCCCAGGCCGGGCGAGTACCAGGGCTCTCGCTACAGCATCGCCTACTTCAATCAGGTCAGCACCACCGCTGCAGCTGTGCAATAAGTGGTATGGAAGATACAGCTATCAATTCATCCTTCAGCTGCTGCAATTTCCCAACGTCTTGTTACAGCTGCAAAGTCTCCCACGCAGCTATGCGTTCTTGCAAGCTACCGCATGTTACAATTTGCTGATAGCGCTGTCATCACAGCATGTCAAACGCAGCAGGCCAGGCCTGCTTTGACAACACACAGGCACTACTCAAGGTCTGTCCTGTGCTCAAGCTTCGTTTGTTGCTGGTGCAGGCAAACAAGAGCGCAGTGATTCAGGGACCAGAGAAGCACTACCCGCCTGTCACTGCACAGGAGTTTGTCAAAGAGTCACTGGCCGCCATTTACTTGAGCCAAGAAGGGCAACAGGGCGATAATGCTGCCATCATCAAAGCAGCAAAGCACCCTGAGAATGCAGTTTTGAATGCTGTAGACTGAGGAGTCATTCGAAGCATGGAGGTGGACAGCAATGTTCAATCTGCCACTGGGAAGCACTGTCCACTTGGGCTGTTGCGTTGCTTCAGAACTTACAGACACTTGATTCCTTAGTTCAGATGCACTGAATTTGCTGAAAGTTGGTTTCTGTTGATGACAGCTGCTTCTGTAGTTGTGGAGGCTGCTGTTATTTGTTGCATACTTAGCCAGTGCAAACACTGCTTTAGGTGTCAAAGCTCCACCCAGTACTATGCTGTGGTGGCAGCAGTCTGCCAGACCTTGCTTGTATGCAGCGTAAGGTGCATTGTGCATTCACCAAGCAGGACAGACAGGTGACTTGTTCGCCAGACATGTACTGCTGAGCATTGCTGCTGAGTCTGGGCAGAAGACTAGCACACTGCTGCAATGCAACCAATTCATAACACCGATGTTAGAAATAGTACCATTTCTATCATTCTGTAAGTAATTGCATGTGCACGTCCTTCTCAGAATTCTGCCATGGCTACCGTAGGCTACAGCAAGCAAATTGAAGGCATTGTTCAGTGTGGAGCTGTAGACTGAATGTCTCTTGTTGTGAGATTCTCTTCAGAAGCAAACACCAGTCACCACAAAACAACAGGTGATTACAGGTTGTACTTGAGCTGTAGGGCTATTGAATGCATGGTCTACCTTGACCGTTATGGGACCACGGGTCTGTCCATGATGTGCTGTACACATTGATATCGGCTCCAATGATGTCTGATCACAAGGGAGTGCATGCGCACATCAAGTGCCATTTCAACGGAACGAGTTAATATTACACTTTTGTCAATGAATGAAATGCGTACTACTATATATATATGTACTTCTGCTTCGTTTTCGATTCCTCATGTTCGTAAATCACGTAACATAAATATTAGATGGCAAGAAGAACAAGCTGTGCTCAAATCTCAGCCTATGTACACCCATTGAAAGCAGGGCACCTCAGACAATGTTATACCAACCTCTTGACACAGGTTGCTGAAACATTGTTATGAACAGAGATGCTACTAGGAAAACCAAGCATCATATTTGCAGATTAACCATGACTGTGTAGTGTGTATAACATGCAATCACACTAGTGTAGTGCCTTCATCCTGCACATAGGTGGGCAGGGGTTTCTTTGCTCCAACAGTTTGGTTTGGCTTGGCTTCATAGAGAGGTGCCTGCATCTCCATCTCCCTGTTGTTGGGAGCTGCCTGGTCCTCCAACTCATTGTTGTCACCAGTGGGCTCTTCAGTGGGCCGGATCCAAGGCAGCATCTTCTTCAGCCATGTGGCCCCGGTGCCGTATAGGGGACCTGCCATCAGCCCAGCAGCCACACCCCCCACACACTCTGCACACACCATACTGCACATCAGACTTACTTGCGCTAACAGCATGCGTTGCTGATTTCAGCTTCCTGCGAACCACGTGCGGAAGCACACACACACACAGTCTGTTGAGATGCTGCATGATTGCACAAGCTAGTGTAAAGCTGTATCAAGGTCTATGCATGTAACCTATCTTGCCTAATTCTGCTGGTGCAAGCCATCTGTGACACTACCTGATGCATGCATGGGTACATGTGCATGGACATTGCAAGACCTTTGCTGCAGCCGACAAGGATGTTTGCGTAGCCTGCAAAGATGTGTTCCATAGCCTTGGTCAATCTGAAACATGATGCTACAGCCAGGATGTCATGACTTACCCGCAATGACATACAACCACACTTTGTTCCAGTGGCAGTGGAACACAACTGCAGGTCCCAGTGCACGCGCAGGGTTGATGGCTGTGCCTGTGAACTGAGAGCCTGCACACCATGGGTGTCAGCCAGTTGCACACAGCAGGACACGCACAAGGTCAGCGTCGGGCACTGAATCAGCGTGCAGTCACTGATGCTTTCAGTGGCTCAGATGAACACTGGTGCAAGGCACAAACTTGATTGCCACCACCCAAACAGGGTCAAGTGGACCTCAGCAAAGGCAAGGGCATGGGTGAGATGCGCTGTCAATAGATTTCTAAAAACAATCATTCTGCAATGAAACATGAAAAAAAGAGTGTCTGAAAAGATAAAAAGCAACCTTACCAGCAAAGACCATGGCAAACAAGGCCAAGCCCACAGCAAAGGGTCCCATCACACCAAAGGAGGGCTCGCCAATAGCCACAGCATATACCACTGATACCAACACAAAAGTCATGACAGTCTCCCACCCAAACAGCATTCCTGCAGCATTCGACAACTGCTGCAGGTATGGAAAGACTTGACAAGTCCCAGTCAACAAGAGAAAAGAGCTTGATTTGATTTGGTGATGTTTGCTTGTTGCACTGCTGAGGCTGCACATTGTTTTGCACAATATGTGCAAGCACGAGGCCTTGTGCGCTGGAAGCCAGTGCTTGTTGATCAAGTCATGTGCAAAAGCACGCAGCACACCACAGAGCGCAAGGCCCGCCTGAGCTGTACCTAATGTGACATCAGTTCCAGTTGTAAAACAGCCGGTGCCATTGTTGCCCATGCCAACACGTGAGTTAGTCACCAGTCCTGCCTACATCACTAGAATATATTGAGGTTTGCTGCTACTGTGCTTCTATGGATTGACAATGCATAAGTTGAACCGTAACCTGGAAGGGAAACAGAGCATAACATGTTGCACACAATGTATGCATAGCTACTTACCACCATAAGTATACCAAAACATGCACCGCAGATCTGCAGGAAGATATAGGCAAGTCCCCTGGTTATCTTTATGTGACCAGTGAACATGGTAGCTAGGGTCACAGCAGGGTTCAGGTGACCTCCTGAAATATTGGCTGTGATAAAGACTGCAAGCGACGCAAGCATGATGAGCTGAAGCTATCTGTGTAAACAGGGTTCAAACGCCAAGACAGTTGCACTTTTTCTCTTTTACCCATCACTGCCAGTGACATGCCGTTTCCCCTGCAGCGCACAAGGCATCTCATTTGAGCACTACAATGTGAGATAGATAGTTGTACCAGAAGGCTCTGCAAAGGCAGGTATGGCCCTACCATGGAGCCCAGTTTGCAGTGCCGCCCGCTGCTGCCGTTGTGTCTGTACTGTCAGACGTCTGCGTTGATACGTCTCCAGTTGGTGTGGCAGTACCCGCGAACGTGAACAGCATGGTCCCAAGGAACTCGGCGACCAACGCATATATGACTTTGGCGCTACCGAAGTTGCCCTCTGGTGACTGCAGAAGACCCGGCATGACTACGCAGAATCAACAACGGTTTGTAGCAGCTAAAGGCAAGTGAGTCAGTATTTGCACTTCTTTAGCCGTTTGAAAGACTCGAAGCTGCAGCGAACAAGCAAGGATTTGGGCCTGCCTCTGGGCTTGCCTATGGAAACGCATGCGGCATTCAAGACGTCACGGCGAAGCAACGACTGAACATTCAGCAACACAGCTTGGCACAAGACACCACTTCGCCACAACGGCGCTGCAACTTGTCGGTTCCCAGATTCGAAAGTTTGTACTGCCTGTTGCTCAATCGTTTCGGGGCAATAATGTCGAAACCTATAGGGCTCTTCCACGCGATGCCCCTCCTCCATACAGCTTCGCCATGCTTGTTGATCATTGACCTGCGTCTGGCGGTGACCAGTTGCCTCCCCACGCTTTGCCAGTGCGGTTCATCAGCTCGACCGGGTATCACCTGAGTCTTGCCGCATCGGGTCGAGCCCAAAGCTACGAATGATTTTGCATGCATAGCTGATCGTTGTGCGTGACCCGAGCCTGGCAGCACCGAGGCAGACAGCAAGTCACGAGAAACATTGAGGAAGGTTTTGCCATTTGCGCGCATGTGATTGCAAAACGGCTGCACAGAAGGCGAATCCTTCGACAGTCTTCCCAGCATGGTGCTGGATATCAGGCAGAAACAAATTGGTGGGTCCCCAAACAAACACAATCGGCTAAAGGACAATGCCTCGTGTGTGCAGCATACACACAGATCAGCGCGTGCTCTGCTCACCCTGTCCCTGTTTTGCAGCTGGTGTGCAGCATATGTTACAGTTCAATGCTGCTGCAAGCACCCTGAGGAAGGACGAAGAGATCTACAAAGTTCTGGTTGTCGACCGCTTCACAAAAGGCATCATTGGACCTTTGTTGAAGCTATCAGATCTACGCAAGCAGGGTGTTACTCTAGTCTTGGACCTAGAAAACCAACGAGAGGCCATACCAGATGTGCCAGCTGTATATTTCGTGCAAGCAACTGTTAGCACCATAGCAGCAATCAGCAGAGATGTAGCAGCTGGACTATACGACACATTTCATCTTAACTTAGCTTTGACATGTCCCCGACCGCTGCTTGAAACACTTGCTAGCAACACAGTTGCTGCCCAGTGTGTTCAACGCATAGCCAAGATATATGACCAGTACATGTCATTCATTGCATTAGAGGCAGGACTGTTCAGTCTAGGCATACCTGACACCTACCTTCAGCTCAATGACCCCCAAGCACAAGATACACAGATAGAGGTGCGTTGCTTACACTCTGCATGCACTTTTTGAGAAGCAAATAAGTGCTTTTTGAGTCTTCAATCAGACGTTCCATCTGCTGGTAAGGCAAGTGAGGTGCATGCCTCACAACCTTACACAGTCATGCTTACAATATGTTCATCTCGTCTAACTTTGTGGCAATTGGTTCATGCAGGGAGCAGTGGAGAGCATTGTTGATGGTCTGTTCAGTGCCCTTGTCACCCTGGGCACAGTCCCTATCATCAAATGCCCAAAGGTGCGCCAGGCTCTTGCTGCCACATGTGAACTGTTTTTTTGTGTTTTGGTCCTTTCAGTCATGTTACACACATCAGCAACTGCACTCAAGCAAGCTTCAGCTGCATACATGTTACAAAGAGTCTGGCTCGGGTGTTTGCGTGCACCTCACAGGCTGCCACAAACAATGCATTTCTACAAAATGCGTGAGCAATGCATGCAGAGTACATCTGGATGGCCTGTGTCAGTATGGCAGTCTGTGCACAGCTATGCAAGCACATGGGTAGCTGACTCACTCCATAAAGCAAGGGACTGTGCTGGCAGATTTCAACCTGGCAGCAGCAGCAGCAGCAGCAGCAGCAGCAGCAGCAGCAGCAGCAGCAGCAGCAGCAGCAGCAGCAGATATAAAGTACACAGCATCTGGCAAGCTTGCATTGCTTGATGTTCTACTAATGCAGTGTGCTATTGTAGGGAGGAGCTGCACAGCATGTGGCAACTGCGCTGGATGCTCGCTTGCGAGACCACCTCAAGTCTCGCAGCAACCTGTTCACTGAGTCCTCCTCCGGCCTCACCATCTCTCGCCCTCTTCTCTGCCTGTTTGACCGCAACTTTGAGCTGTCTGTGGTAATCACTGCTCCTCTGCATCTGCCTGCTTGGCATAGTCTCTTGCCTGAGGTGCGTTCGAGCTGCACATAAGCTAATTCTTGGTCTTCAGCGTTCTTGACATCGTCATGAGCGTATGTAACAGCTCAATGCAACTGTCATTGCAATGGCCAGGGACACCTGTATTGTGAGCACCTGCGTGCTGCAATGCTGAACAAGGAAGTAGCTTACCCAGCTCAAGTATCAGACATCAGAGCGCCACCTGTTTGGGTTCTGCCACCATGCTGGTTGAGTTGTCAATCTTACATGGTGGCATGATCTGCTGAGGCCAGCATCAGTCTTGCCTTTACAGTCTACGTAATCATCCTGTTGCTGAAGCTGACGTGTGCAAAACGTGCCGACACTGGCGCGTCAGTCATTAGCGTATAGCCTGATGTTACCATGTCATGCAGATGCTGCAACATGTGTGGACTTACAAGCCCCTGGTACATGACGTGTTGGGCATGCAAGCCAACAGCGTGACCATTGACACCAAAGCAGAGGCAGGCCAGCTACCAGGAACCACATCCAAGAAGCGATATGAGGTAGGCATTTCAGTGAATAGTGCAGCTGCTGCAGTGTGTTGCAAGAGCCATGGTCTGGACAGCAGCGCTCCATGACCAACACGTGTACTTCTGCTCTTCTCAAGGCTTAGTTGCATTTCCTGCCTTGAGGCACAGTGTCACTTCCAAAAGCAACTCTGCACATGCATCATACAGCACCTACTGCCTTTGGGTAGGGCAGAATGGGAGGGCCATTCTGATTCAGTCACCTGTTTTTTAACGTCATATTGAACGATGGCCCCAGTGTTGTCAACCTGGCTGAGCCTCAGCATGGCTGTGCTGCTGTGCAGGTTGGAGACGGTGATTTCTTCTGGGAGAGCAATGGAACATTGCAATTTCCTGAGATGGCGGGAAACGTGGATGTCCAGCTGAAGCAGTACACAGATGTAAGATGAAGTCCTAGACACCTCTCAATATGTCTTCACATAGCATCTGCCCTCAAAGTGCATTGATGCAACCTTTTGAGGGACGCAAAGCGTGGTAATCAGCCACAGCCCTTCATCATTTGTCAGGTTGCGCATGGCTACAGACTTGCCTTGTCTGTCCAGCTGAAAAGTAGGCAGATCTGCTCTGAGCACCAACACTGAGATGCACAAGCATGACTTGCGCTCATCCAAGGCAGTGGCAAAATCGAACAGGCCAGCAGCCTATGCTGCTGATATGTCAGCTTGACAGTTCTGCATACAGCAAACATAGCATGGCTTGTCCCGCACTACCTAGCTCATCATCAGCCAGAAAGCATAAGCATAACTGTTGTTGTTATCATTATTGTTGTTATGAGTATTAGCAGTATTGTTATTATTGTTATTATCATTATTTTTATTCAATAACATTAGCAACATTATTGTCATTGTTGTTATTCATTATCATTATCATTATCATTATCATCATCATCATCATCATCATCATCATCATCATCATCATCATCATCATTATCACTATCAATCATTAGCACTATTATGGCTTGGTGATGCAGGCAGTGGCAGATCTGAACAGGAGGACAGGCTCCAATGTGGACCCAACAGCAGACCCCAACGAGCTGATGCAGTCCAACACGCGCAACCTGATGAGCGCCATCTCCAGCCTGCCTCAGCTGACAGAAAGGAAGAAGGTGATCGACAAGCACACCAACATGGCCACCTCTCTGCTGAAGCAGATTCAGGCGCGAGCCTTGAAGCAGTACTGGGACAGGGAGGAGGACTGCCTGCATGGCAAGCCTGACCTTCCTGCCATTGAAAGGCTGCTGCAGGTCAGCCATTGCTGCCTTTCTTTCTGCTGCCATGTGTGAGTGCACTGCAGGCATAAGTTTGCATACATGTAGGTGGTACATTGTCTCTACCTCAAGTGCTGCCAAACTTGCTCTCTGTCATTGCATGCAGGTCAGGCATTAGTCTGTCTTTCTGCTGCAATGTGTGGCTGGACTGCATACACACACGTGCGCACATGTTGGCATTTGAGTCTGTCCACCACAAGTGCTGCAGGTCAGGCATTGCTGCCTTTCTTCTTGCTGCAATGTGTGGATGCACTGCATGCATAAGTGTCCATACGCATAGGTGGTACATTGTCTCTACCTCAAGTGCTTCGACAGTTGAGTCTTGCTCTCTGTCATTGCGTGCATGCTGCCCTGGCCAGGTCAGAGCCAACAGTTTGCAAGCTCTGCTTTGACCTCATCTGTCAGCTTGCATCCTCCTGCTGTCAAGTGCTCAGGCCCCCTTGACAGCATACTCCCACAGATGTCTAGCAACATCAAGCATCATGATGTAGCGCATCAAAGAGATGTCTGTGTCATTGCAGTGATCACGCAGTGTGCCTGGACTTGATGCTGTACATTTCAAAGCAGATGTGCTGCCATGCCTGCTTTGACATACGACTGTCAGCAGCTCTTCTCAATCCCACAACGTCTACTTCAACTCAGAAACGTCATCCCTACACCGGAAATGTAAACTCAGAAAGGTCTGGGGACAGCAAAAATGTGTTTCTACATTGTGTCTGCATGTTTTAGGGCTCAGAGGGGTCTCCCATGGACAAGCTGAGACTAGTCCTGGTGTGGCTGCTCACAAGTGAGGCGCTTCCCAGTGACTCTGACATGGAGAGGTTACAATCTAGCCTTGCCACCGCTGGTGCTGACACCACAGCTGTGGCGTATCTGCGGCGCATGCGCAGTATGAAGCTCACAGGTCTGCTCACTACACAGCTTGTGATAACAATGTTGTAGCAGATTTGACTACAACAGCATCATCATGTGTTTTACCTACTTTGCCAACATATCACCACCCACTGCATTGTTGGGTTTCTCAAGTTTTTGTTCAGATACCTTACCAACTGCAACAAGCAATGTAGTGCATGCACATGCTGGCTGCAGACTATGCCAGCCTGCTCAGGTTCCGGTGAAAGAACTACTCGCTTCACTTTGCCTTTGAAACCTGCTGGGGAGTTTGCACTGCTTGGCATAACATGCTTTAGCAATTCCATGCTATGTGACAACAGGGGGAGGGGTAAGGGGGTCTGCCAGCAGTATAGCCCTGGATGGCTTGGCGGGTGCTGGGCTGGGTCCTCAAAGTAACCTTCTCAGCTGGGCTGACCGGGCCTTTGGTCCAGGACTCACCACCATCACCAAAGGTAAGGGTCAGCACCATATTGTTCATCAGCACAGCAGCTCTGGGCTGCCGCCTTATGAGGCTCATGTTATGATCGCTGAAAAGCGTAGACTTCCCTTTTTCTTTCAGCACAGCAGCTGAACACAGCAGCTTGTGTGTGGGGCCACAATTTGTCAAATTCACCAGATTATGAGTTTACACTCAGTGGGGAGCATCTATCAAGCTCCCATTAGCTCGCCTTTTTGAATTTGCCATGTAGTGACAAAATGCACAATTGTGTTACATGACAAATTTGCAAAGGTGAGCTGACGGGAGCTTAGTAGATAGCCGCCCACTGAGTGTGAACTCCTGGTATAGTGCATTTGACAAATTTTGAGTACACACCGAAGCTGCTGTGCTGTAGAACCTGAAGCCACTCCTGTGTTTTGAAGCGTCTGCCTTTGAAACGTTTACAGATCACTGTTACTATGCTGTGCCGATGTCATTGTTGCATGCATGCAGGTGTGAAGAGCTTGCTGGCCGGGAACCAGCAAGCAGCAGTGACTGTGGCAGTTGAAGGTTTGATGGATGCAAAAGCAAATGCAGAGGCCGACTCCTTCGTCACTCTTGACCCAAAGGTACGCTGACAGAGGCAGAAGTCCTAAACCCTAAACACTTCATGCAGCCTGAAACATAGTGGCTAGCAGGATTGTTCATGACGCGTGCATGTCAGCCATAAAGGTTAGCAAGTTCCAGCTTTGTGTCAGCTATACTCATTGTGAGGTGTTGTTGCGCTGGCAACACAATATGTGCACGTTGGTGTTGTCCTTGCTATATGCATCACAGATGTTGTTTTGTTTGTTGCAGGTGGTGTCTGGGAGAGCTAGCAAAGCTGTAGGCCCCTTCAAAGAAGCTGTGGTGTTCATGATCGGTGGTGGTAACTACCTGGAACATGAGTCACTATCCTTGTACGCATCAAAGTCCCAGCCACCAAAAAACATACTATATGGCGCTACAGATATCATTTCGCCAGAGGCATTTGCAAAGCAGCTGGCAGACCTTGGCAAAAGGGCAGGCGGTTTGTAAACAATCACGTCCCCAGTGCGATGTTGTCTGTTATCAAAGTTATGTAGTGAACATGATGCTGTACAGTTGCTTTGGCCGAGATATCTTGTTCATTGCAGAACACAGCATGTTAAAGTGGAAGCAGTTCTTATCGCAAGCCATGTTATCACAAATTGTTCAACGGCAGGATGTAGTCTTGCCAGAAATTTGCAGCATGTCTGTGATAGACCGTGGTGTGTCCATCATGGTACTATGTTGGACTATGCAGCAGCCGAAAACCCTGCAGATTCTCTTATAAGGTAGGGCTAATGATGTAGCGTTGCCAGTCTACAGGGAGGCTGCACATGTAAGCTAAACCAAACCTTTGTCGCCTGCAACACTCGAGTGTTCAGACTGAGCTCAGACTGCCACCACACTCATGGGTAGGGTTCTGCAGAGGCTTCTGACTACCAAGACTAGAAAAGAAAAGTTTACGCTTTTCAGCGATCATAACGGGAGCCTTCTAAGGCGGCAGCCCAGAGCTATGACCATAGGCCATAGGGATTAAGGGAAAGGAGAAATCCTAAACTTAGGGCGGATCTGGCCTGCTTTGTCTGCTTTTGTCTGACTTCTCCCTTTCTAGTACTCTCCTAGATGTCAAAATCTTATGAAATGTCAAAACAGAATGTTCATGCAATCACTACCATGACTACCAGACATGGCTGACACGTCTGGTCCTCAGACATATGACATTGTAGTGCAGATCCAGCCGTGTTCAATGTAGTGGACAATTTAAGTGTTGGTTCATGGCCAACTACTTCTCCACCACAGGCCTATGAGGGGTAGGGGCTGCAGTCACAGAAAAGTAATCAAAGGTCTGACATGTTACTCAATCTCAGACATGTGAGACTCCAAATGAGTAACAGAAGTTGCCTGGAGACTGACCACGCAAACAATTTGTGAACGTGAGCATATAAAGCTTTCAAGCTGGGCAGCATAGCTGATGATGCCTGACAATGTCTGACATTTGCATAAGAAAACCATGCCATTTATCATGCCCTAAAGTCATATTAACTGCACGCCTTTTTTCCTGCATATCTGGAAATATCTTAACACATATGAACATGGCGAGCCCTCACCATTTGGGTTGCCAGATGCATAGAACTGGCGCAGCAGGTTTATGGCTTCAGCAGCTAGCAAACCTCCACTGCATGCAAACCTAGTATGCTTGCTTTCCCTGCAAGCATGAAACACTGGGTTGGAGGAACATTGTTTCAGCCTGATATGTTGAGCAAAATCCAGCAATAATTGCTGCAGCAAACTTTCACAAATACAAATCACCACAACAACGGGTGGATACTATGTGAAAACAGATTGTTGGCTTGCAGGTACCTTCCACATGCTCCGCAGCCTTTTTCATGCAAGGAAAGGATGGAACCACATCCACCAAAGCGGTCATTCTGGCAGCCATAGTAGACATGACCTATCCCTAGCAAAGCCAGCGCACCTGCGCACATGATGCACGGCTCACAAGTGACATATAGGGTGCACCTGCAGTCAGATGTGAACCTCTGAAAGCACAGCCAGCTTTGCTGTTTTGCTTGCAGCATTTGGGTACTTACCTTGACCAGTCTACGTTGTCGTCGGACGCAGCAAGCAGCTGGTCAATTGCCTCAAGCTCCGCATGCCTTGTTGCCTGAGGGACCAAGCAAACTGTCAGCATGCACGTTGTGCAAAAGTGGCTGCGACTGCAAGACCAGGCAAAGTGACTTTTGTGACTTACATTGCGAGTTGTGTTTGTCATGTTGCTGCCCACACCTATTACAGTGTTGTCCAGTACAAACACGCACCTGTACGACAAGCAGAACACTGTGAAATAGTGCAGAAGATCTCAAGCCAAGTCCTGACATGCATCGCCGCCGCAATGGCTTACCCTATTGGCACCTCTTGTCGAGCCAAGGCGATCTCGGCCTGCATGTGTCAACTGATCAGCTATATTTAGGGCTTGCACTTGGCATTTGAGAACTGTTCTTGCCTGATGCAATGCACGGCGCATATGTTGCTCATGAGAAGCAGGAGTCATGCGCTTGTTATTTCGGCCTGTTACATTTTGGCCGCAGACACATCCACACACGCAGGTGCATGCATATGTCTATCGCCCATCATGCGGTGCCAGTGTGGCGTCTTACAAGCACATGCTGCAACTGAGGCACAAGTATAAGCCAACTGTGAATCGAACGCTTCAAGAAAAGCAGTGTCGCTTCGCGCAGCTTGCAGCGCAGGTGCACCTTCAGGGCGCTTGAGTTCGCCCTTCCAAGCTTTGACATAGCTCGCTGCACAACTCAGATCAGCAGTTTGGTAAACGCTTCCTGGTCAGGCAGCAATTGCCTTGCTGCAGTCACATGATCCTGCCTTGATTGCGCGATGGCTGTGCGACACAGAAAAGCCAGCCTGTAGTTAGGTCAGAGGGGGTTCTTGTAGTTTGTGCTTTTTTGACGACTTCTAGCTGCGCGATGTTCATGTGAGTCCTGCGTACATCGTCTTTTTGTGGCCGTTGGCGCTTCAAGCTATGAGCGCTACCAGTAGTCCGGGCGGCAGCCCGGCGAAGCCTACCTCCAAATCTCAGCTGCCCGCCTCGATCGCCAACGCCTCCTTGGAGGACCTGCAGAAGCTTTTTGTTGACAGCCTAAAGAGGCTCAAAGCAAAAGACAAGAAGATAGCTGAGCTGAGTGCCACTCAAAATGAACTTCAACAGCAACTTTCACAAAGCGCAAGTGCCAGCACAGAGCAGGTCAAGCTTCGGCAGCAGCTGGAAACTGTCACAGAAGAGGCAAAGGAGGCGCAGCGACGCGCTGATGATGCACAGGAGCAGTTCGAGGGACTGTACAAGTCTCACACTGCTCAGCAACAACAGCTGGAAGATGCCGCTGCGGAGAAGACAATTCATGCTGAGCAAATGGCAAGTCTGAAGGAAGTGCTGCGCACTATGGCACAGGAGAAGGACAGTGCTGAGAAGGTGAGTCACGGCCAAGGTCTGTCTTGCACACACTACTATCTTTTTCAGTTGACTGTGTGACGTATGCATTCTGGCTCAAGATTGCTTGGGTACATGTGACTTCTTTTGTAGCCCACATCTCATACTCCTCAACGCACAGCAACTTTCCAATGACCAACTCCACTTCTTTAGCTCTGTCATACGTGAGCAGCATGGATAGCATGGCACCTTTTCATCATGCATGTTACACAGGAGCTGAAGCAGAGTCAGGACCAAATTGCAGAGCTAGAAAGTGCTCGTCAAGCATCACAGAGTCAAACTGAGGAGGCTCATGCACAGGTGGCCACGCTACAAAACAAAATTGCCAACATGCAAAACCAGCTCACTGAAGCAGTCTCACAGCTTGAACAGACCAAAGCTCAGCATCAGCAGAAACTACAAAGTGTGCACGCTGAGCATGAGTCAACCCAGGAGGCACATGCTGCCCAGATCAGTCAGTTGGAGATGAACCTGAGCACAGCAGATGAGGCTCACCAACAAGCCTCTGCAACCATCAGCCAGCTTCAAGCACAGGCTGGTTCTGACACAGAGCAGCAGGAGGTGGCTGAAGCATTGGCTGCTCTGCAGACAGAGCTGGCTGAACTTCACAGCAAGCTTGAGGCATCACAGGAAGGCTCAGCTGCACTGCATGCACAGCTGGATGCAGTACTGACAGCCAAGGAGCAGCAGTCTGGCCAAGCCAGCTCCCTGCACATGGAGATTGCTTCCTTAAAGCAGGAGCTGCGCTCGCATGAGAGCACACCCGACCCCTCATCTGATGACTTGCAACAGCAGCTGGACGGTGCCAAAGCAGATGCTGCCAAGCAGGCTAGCAAGCTGGCTCAGGCTGAGATGCGGGCCAGCCTCATCAGGCAACAGCTGCAAGAAGCCCAGTATCAGCTGCGCCAGTTTGAGGAGGGGACAGAGCAGCAGCCCAGAGCTGATCAGCTGCAGGAGTCACTGGAGAAGGCTCACAGTGAGCTGAGCATGCTGCAAGGGCGGCTCAGTCCCACAGAGGGACAGGTATGCCTGTTGCAAGAGGTCCCCCTGTGCAGCTCTTGACTGTGTCTCTGTACAACTGCTGCCAGCTGGTTGGCGGATACCCAGGGCATGCATCTGCGCTGTCCCTCATGCTCTGACTGATGCCCTGATGATGCAAGTGTCATCTCTCTTGGCTTGCAGGAACTCAGTCCAAACTCACAGGCCACAAAAGTACACAGTACATGCATGATCTCACTGTGTGACAGGACTAGATCATGCACAGTTTACCCATTCTGAAGGTGTTTTGATGCTGCAGATGTCCACCTCTTCATCAGAAAACGGCATCGCCACGCCTTCCTCTCCCAACCACATCAAGCTCATCATCAATGTAGCTTCAGGAGAGACAGGCCCAGAGCCTCCATCAGTCTTTTACGCTGAGCAGAAACGCACCAAGCAGAAGCTGACGTCTCTTAAGGCTGAGAAGCAGCAGCTACAGAGGGAGCTGAGTAGCATGCAGCATACCATTGAGCAGCAGCAGGCTGCATTAGGTGAAGGACCTGGCCAGCTGGCAGATGCCATGGACAAGATCCAGGGTTTGGAGCAGGAACAGAGTCAATCGAAGCACACTCTGACAGATGCAAAAGCAGCTGAATCACAGCTCAGGAGCCAGCTGACCAGCTCAGAGGGAGCTTCTGACAAGCTCAGAGCACAGCTGACTGAGCTGCAACAGGCAGTGGAGAGCGCCCAGGCAGAATCAAACAGCTCACAGCAGCAGCTGGAGACCACCAGAGCTCATGTGGCAGAGTTGCAGGATCAGTTGACAGCTGAGCAAAGTAAGTTGCAGGATGCTGAGGCACACAGCAGCCAGCTTCGCTCTGAACTTGAGCATGCTCAGGCTGAGTCTGAGTCCATCAAGCAGCAGCTTGATGAGTTGGGTGAAGCCCATGAAGCTCAGAGAAGCTCAGCAGAATCTGCTCAGTCTAAGCTCAAGCATCAGCTCAAGGCAGCAGAGATTGATAGAGAGACACTGCAGCAGCAGATCAGTGCGCTGCAAGAAGCCTTGATCAAGGCTCAGCACAGGCCATCTTCCCCAGCATCACCAAAACCCCATCAGCCGGCTGCTGCAGAAGGGACAGCAGATTCTTTGAAGGTTACAGAGGAGGCAAGGGCTGCACTGCAACAGCAGCTGACTGAGGCCCAAGAGGCTGGCTTGCGTGCCGCTGCTGCCGCTCAAGCAGCTGCTGACGCTGCTCAAGCAGAAGCTCAGCAGCTCAAGAGTGAGCTCAAGACATTGAAGGTGCTTTGACCTATGCTGCTGCCGCTGCCGCTTTGATTCAGAACTCCTGTATTTGCAAATGCTAAAAGGGCATAATAGCAGAACGGCTCACTGGCATCTTCATGGCTTGTGGTTTCCTTCTGTTCCTGATGGACAGCAACCGTTAAAGTGAGATCTAGTTGGCAGGTTTGTTGGTGTCTGTGCAATCACCAGGGTTGTGGTGTGCAGGCTACCATGCAGACCTTGGAGTCAGAGCGTGCAGCTCTGGAGGAGCAGCTTGCTGCTGCTCAGGTAGACTTCTCCTGCTTCAGTGTATCCCATTGCATCATCACTAGAATCTACCTGCAGATATGATACCTTGTGTTCTTGCACCCTCCATCGAGCATGTGGATTCTCAATGGCTCATGCGCTGCTTTACACAGCAAATGTTTTGCTGGCCAACTAAACCACGTGTCTCTGTAAGTGCTACACAAAACGACAATATGGATGATGCATGAAACATGCATCATATGTCAGCTGAGCTTGTCCAACATGGTGGATGTAATCATAGGAGGATGCCAGCAAAGCTCAAGACGCTGCCACAGCTGTGGCCAGCCTGGAGGGGCAGCTGCAGCAGGCCCACAGGAGGGAGGAGCAGCTGCGCGCCAGCAGAGCTCAATGTGAGTACCAGCTGCAAGCAGGAGAGGAGGCTCAAGCTCTGCTCAAGCAGGTATGTTACATCAGCGTGGCATGACAATGGCACAAACTGGTAGGTTGCATCAGCATGGCATGGCTGTGAGAAGGCATGGCAATGGCATAGCAAAGGCACAGCATGCAGGCAGACATGCAGGAAGGCAGATTTGACTGTAGACCAGCCAAGGAGCGCAATGGCCGGACATATGCTGCCTGCGTTTAAGCCATCAGGCAATGTGCTGTTGTTCTGTGCCTAATGAACAAGCATGAGTACGGGTCAGGTGTTGCTGTCAACCTGCATTTTGTTGTTGTTCATCATAGCCATATCTGACTTACACTGACAATCTTCCTGCTGCTGTTCTGATAGCTTTGTGTCTTGCAGACTATACAAGCATTGCAAATGAGGTTGGCTGGTGCATGCAAGGCTTTTGGCGGACCTGCCTCAAATGCCACATCAAAGGTGACCTTCACATATAACTGCGACCTGTCACACAAAGCATTTTCTGCAACATGCCTGAGTTGTGCTAGACAGCATGGCACGCAACTACATCTGCATGTGTCAACTTGCCAATACCATCAAGCGCTGCAAGCCTGGATGACTTTGCTTTACATGATCTGAAACATCTCTCTAATGTAGAAACACGTTCTACTGTCTCCAGACGTTTCTGAGCATAGAATTCCAGTGTAGAAATGGCGTTTTGGAATTAATATCTATGTGTTGGGATTGAAAAGAGCTTCTTGTTACAGGGACAGACTTCTGCACCAAACAGTGGCATGGTCTCCCCAGCCAAATCAGAGTTCTCAGATGACCAAGACTTCAGCCAGAGTGTTAGCGGTGAGGCCATGCAGAAGCAGCTGGACTGGCTGCTAGCCAAGCTCGTGAGTGCTGAAACAGCCTCCACTACTGTTGATGAAGCTGGGGCAGTTATCAACGGCAGCAACAAACTAGGTTCTCAAGCATCCCGACCAACTTCCCCTGCTGCTCACAGCAATGACCAGCATGACAACGGTGTACATCAAGGTGCTGAGTCAGCAGACATGCCAGTAGACTCTGATAGCACCCACCACAGTGTTGAGTCTCTGATTGAGCGCATCAGTCAGCTGCAAGCTGATCTCGCTACCTCCCAACAGAAAGCTGAGGAAGCAGATGCACTGCGCCGACAAGTTGCTGTGCTCAAAGCAAGACTTGAGGAAGTGCAGGATCAGACACAGGAGGTCGAGTCCCTCAGGCATCAGTTGGCTGACACAAAAGCACAATCAGCTGCACCACCACCGCCAACAGCAGCGCTGCAAGCTGATGAACATGCGCCAGCAAAGACAGAAGCTCTGCAAGAGCAGATCACTCAACTGGAGTCTCAGCTGGCACATGCTCAGCAGCAGCTGAGTGAACAAGATGCTGTGAGGGAAGAGCTGCTGTTGGTACAGGCTGAGCTTGCAACCGCCAAGGCATCACCATCACAAACTGCCTCTTTTCAAGACCCCTCAAGCCAGCTGCAGGCTGGTTTGGCCCCAGCCCAGGAGCAAGCGCAGCATCCTGAAGTGCTGCAAGCTCAGCCAGCTGATGTACAGACAAGTCCTAACAGCACTGAGGAATCGGCAGCTGACATTGAACCCCTGAAGCAGCAATTGGTCGAGTTGCAAGCTGATCTGCACTCCTCACAGGCTCGTTCTGCGGCCTTGGAACAACAGCTGGAGGATGCCAAGGCCCAAGCCAGCTCCACACCTTCTCAAGCTGAGATGCCACGCCCTCTGTCCCCCAGTCCTTCACTTCAGCAATCTGGTCAGCAAAACATGGAGCAGCCAAGCGCGTCCATGACTACAGCTGAAGCAGATCTGGTGGAAGCTGCTTCAAACGCTATTCAAGCTCAGGTGGGCACTACGCTCCTTCTGAGGCACCTCATTTCATGGGCTTCTTTCTCTGTGTAGCCTGCACATTTTGGTTGGCCACATCATTGCTCAAGTCTATGTTCAGCCTGAGCTGCACTGTGGCAATTATGTGGCAAACTTGTCACTCACACCAGCAGGGATTTCAGCTGATAATCAGTAAGTAGCACACTGTGTGACTCTCAATGATATCTTTGCATGCAGGTTTCCCCTAGTGAGGGTAAAGCAGATGAGGACATTACCCGGGATGAGCTGGCAGTGGAGCGCACGCGCCTTGCCTCTGAACTCGCCGATGCCAAGCGCAAGTTCATGGCTGTGGCCAAGCGCAAGCAGCAGGAGTACGGCAAGAAGGTACTGCTGTATTACGATGCATCATCCAAACTACAAGTGTGCATGATCATCAAACATAATATAACATCACCTGCATGTCTTTCGGGCGGAACAGTTGCTAATTTGCACTGTTGATCATCAAGCATGCCTTGCACATGTACGACTCGCACCCCGTGGCTGCTGCAGATTGATTGATTGGTTGATTAATTGATTAAAATGGCTGTCCCAAATTGCATCTGAAGGCACACTCAATTGCAGCAAAATTGGTGCAGCCCACAATCATATATCACATGTGCAGATCAAGGAGCTGGAGGACACTCTGGCAGCTGCACAGCAGCTCCCAGCACAACTGCAGGCCCAACTTGCCACAGCCGTTGCATCTGCCCAGTCCCAATCAACAGACTTGGCCACTGCTCAGTCTCGTTGCATGGCACTCACCGCTGAGGTGGAGGCTCTGCAGAGCCAGCTTGCACAGGCACGTGCTGACCAGGGTGTTGCTCAAGATACTTGGCTGGCCCAGCATGCTTTCATGACCAACCAAGAGCAGCAGCGCACTCTGCAGGTACCCACTCTCACATGTTTGGTTTGACTCGGCAACAAGGTGTGTATGTCCATGAATCATCATTGTTTGCTGGCAAATGAACATGTTCTTTTGGTGACAGGCCTAGGTCAGAAGAAGTACAAGTAATGTGTATATATGGGTATTCAGGCCGTGTCTTTGTTTGCGGTAATTTGGTGCAATGACAACTTGCTGTAGTGACAATTGACTGAGGACCACAGCAGTGAGCATAATCAGATTATACTGTCTTCTGCCAAATGATTGAGATTAGACAACATGTGCAAGTTGCCACCCCAAATTTTCTGTCCCTGCTGTTTTGATGCATGTTGTCCCAACATGCAGCATCTCTGCTTGCCTGGTGGTGCAGGAAGAGGAGGCAAGGAAGGAGATGGCAACAGCTCAGGAGGGGGTGGCAGCTGCTCACAAGGAGGTGGAAGCAGAGCGAGACCGCTTCAAGAAGGTCATCCAAGAGCTCAAGAAGAAGCTCGACCGGTAAAGCCTCAACACCTAGTAAAGGCATATGTCTCTGTTTACATGCACTATGTGCTTGTCACCTGTAAGCAACATGGCCACCTGTAAGCAACATGGCCATTGTGTATCGTTACAATGTTGTGATTACTATTTGGGTGTAGCACATAGTCAAACATGCCAAATGAGTCCAACATTTCCTCTCTTCTGCTTGTTTGACTTGGCCCTGTGCATCTAGTCAGCAGAGATACAACACTTGTATGTCTGTCTGTACTCTGACAACAACAGCGGTCTCCAGCTACAGTCTGCTGCACCATTTGATACAAGCATCAGCTGCCAGCCTTCAGCCTACATTGACGTCACAGGTCTGGCAAGGAGAGCATGAAGGCAGAAGTGGGTGCAGCTGAGGCCAGAGGCAAGGCTGAGGCTGAGAAGGCCGGCCTGCAGACTGCCCTGGACGCTGCCCTCTCCAGGGCTGAGGCAGAGCAATCCAGCCTGCAGTCCTCCATACACCGCCTGGAGACTGAAACCAAAGATTACAAGGTCAGTTATGTCATGCATGCTGCACAGCTGCGCAAGTTGTTGTCGAGCTCCAGTTGTTGCCATCAAGACCTTGCATGCTGGACAGCGTCACCTTGCATTTGGTGACATTCACCATGCACTGCAAACCAAATGGCCCAAATCTGGATGGCACTATTCGCCATGCACTGCAAACCAAATGGCCCAAGTCTGGATGGCACTTTGCAACATTGGCAGCCATGTGGCATGGCTTTTGCAGGCACGTGCCCATACCTTGTTGCGGCAGAAAGAGATAGAACTGAGCAGAGCCAGGGAATCAGCTGCTGAGCAGTTCCAGGCTGATGTGACTGCTGCTGAGGCGGCGACACAGCGTACCCAACATCTGCTAGAACAGGTTGGCCCGACTGCACATGTTGGCAGGCGCTTGCTTTGTTGACCTTGATACTTCTGTTGCTTCAGCTAAGATTTCATGCAGTGAGTCAAGCAACAAGTTCTTTCAATACAGTGTTGAAACAGTGGACCATGACTTGGTGTCATACAAGCACCTGCTTTGTCATAAGCATTCATGGTGTCAGCAATTACCTCTTGAACTACTTGTCATGTCAGTGCGTAGCATTGCAGTTCATGTGCAATTTGTAACTGCTGGACATCAACAGCTCATGCCTTTCCTGCCACAGGCTCAAGCAGACCTGGTGGGCAGCAATACTGAGTGGGAGCAAAAAGTGGAGGGTATAATGAAGCAGCATCAGGACAGCTTGTCCGGGCTTAGAAACCGGCTGGAGCAACAAGATGGGGATGTCAGATCTGCCAGCCTGTCTGCTGAGCAGTACAAAGCCAAGTAAGATCAGCTGGAAATTGACACGCTTCAGCAGCACTTTTGCTGCTGCTTATAGGTTAATCAGCCCTTTTTTTGAGATTTGAAACCCTGTAAACAAAGATCTTGTGCCAGTCCATAAACACTCATTGCTCAGCACAATTGCCCACATTGGTTGCCAGTGGTGTAGTTCACATCATCTTGTCACAGCGTTAAAGTAACGCCTGTATAGCACACAGAGAGCTGTTAAGGACTGTCTATGTGACATTAGAGAAAGGCAGCTGTTTGTTGCAATGAATGACCATATGAGTGGATGTGTAGATGTGTGAGCCTGGAGCTGCGCATGGAGGAAGTGCATGCGCAGCAGCCTGCCATTCCTACTGCCCTCACTCCCCTGCAGCAAGAGCAGCATGCTGCTGAGGTGCAGCAGCTACAACACCAGATAGACAAGCTGCTTGAGGAAGCTGATGCCTATAGGTAACGCTCTTGAGTATGCAACACATATGAACGTGATGCACAAAGCACTGGCTTTGGTACTGATAAACAGGGTGTCAACCCCCCCTCCCCCTCCCTGTTCTGTGTGTCTCAGCTGTAAGGCAAGGTGTGCAACCAAAGTTGCAGGTTGCGCTGCTGCTCTGTTGTAGCGTAACTCTGTGAAAACATAGTGCAGCTGTGTTGTAGTTTCGGCCATAGACCTTGCTCTAGTGTTGCACCCAGATGTAGTTCATTGACTTGTGTAGTCAAGCATCTAGTATTGTATAATCAGATACAGCATGAGACACACACAGACTTGATTGCTCAAGCAACAATGAGTGGCCAGCAACTGGTCACTCATCTTCGGGCTGCAACCTTTGTAGGGCGACTGCAAGCAGTGTGGCAGAGGCCAAAGATGCTGAGCTGGAAAAGGTGCTGGCTAGCAATGCCCGCTTGCGGCAAGACCTTGCCTCCCTGCAACATGTCCGCATGGTACTTGCTTTGTCTATTAGCATTGCTGAACTTGCACACAATAGTGGTCACCAGCACAGCTTTGTGCACAAAACATGAACAGAAGTCCCTCTTTACAAGGGGCTTTTGTGTGGCTTATAATTGCAAAAGCATTACATCTTTCCTCAGTTCAAGCTTGCAACCATGTGAATCTGTCTATATTGCCTCACACTGATATAGCCTTGCACGAATTCCTATCTTCGCAGCAAGCAACATCTAAATTTGTATCTCAATGACACGCATACCTTGCACGCCTTCTGCCAAGTGCTCTGCATCTTGCTATTGGTGTGTGGCCCACTCTTATTGCGTGCGCATAGACACCTTTGCGAAGTGGAAGACTTTGCCATCTACGACCAACCTATACTGCCCCTCTCACACTGTTGGAGTCCCCTGCTGCTGCAATGTGTACAACCTCACACTTGACTGTCACCTCAGCTGGAGGTTCCACTACGTGAGAGAAAGGCACAAAGGCACTACTTTCATCTGCTATCTGCATTGTCGACTGCACAGCTGTTGACAAGGAGATGACAACTGGCTGAGTGCCTCTTGCAATTGTTTTGCAGGCAGCAGACTCTGACAGAGGCGATGGTGGAGGACATGCTGATGTAGCTCAAAGCACCTTCAGCAGCCCTGAGCTGCCAACAAGCTTCTCAGGTATTGCTTAGCCTGCCTTACAATGCCTGTGTTTGCAGCCAGCTCAGATTGTGCCTTACAACCAAGCTGCTGGCTGTACTGGTCAGTTTAAGCAGGCTTAAAGCTGGGCTTTCTTGCCAGGTCTTCTGGTCCAGATTGGGCATTGCCTTTGAAGCCGTTTCTTCACTTTGTGACTGCCTGCTGCTCACAGTTGTTGACAGGAGTCCATTAGTCAGGCTGTTTACAGGTCTGTCTCAATGATGTAAAACCCATCAACACACGGGGTTGTTGGTATGCTGACTGCCAACATGGAACCTCAAACAGGGACTGCACATACTTGACCTCAGGGGAAAGCATATGCTGATGACTGAAACATTGAGTGAGCAAACAAATGCATCAATGGATGAATGAGTCAATGAACGAATGCATGAGTGAACAGCTGCGTGATTGAAGTCATGAACGAACTACCGAATGGTCAAATGCTTGAATGGATGAGAGAGGCAGTGAAGGCAACACTTGTGTATGAACTGATGTCTCAAATGTGAATCCATGCTGCAGCTGGGCATCAAGGCACAGAGGGTGAAGCAGAAGCAGGGTGGCATGCTGGCAGCGGGTCAGGCAGGCTGATGAGGCAGGGCAGCACTAGCAGCTATGTCACCACCTCCCGCCCCGACACAGCCTCACAGTCCGGCCTGCTGGAACAGCTCATGTCTCAGGACAATGGCTTGCAGGTAATCCTTCTAGACTGGGACATGCACATTGACGTGGTGCTTGAAGATGGAGAATCACTGTTGGCTGGAAAGTGTTGCTCTTGCCAATGTTGTGTGTACGCTCACGTGTTGTGAGCAGCATGTATCCTACATGTGGCATCATCCTACATATGACAACCGTTCTTTATCTTGCATAGTTTTAGATGGCCTCGTTTGCAAAGTCTCTCTGTCAGGTCAATCTTGAGTTCTGCAAAACCAGGTCAGGTCACATTTCCATATGCATGCAGTGAAAGCCCTGCGACCAGCATTAGTATCAGTTATCATCCGCATGTGTTGCTGATGATTGCAGGAATCTGCACTTTTGCGTCTGGCTGAGCGACAAGCGGGCAGGGAAGAAGAGCTGGCTGAGGCGCGCAAGCGAGCTCAGGAAGCAGAGGTCAGAGCAGAAGACTTGGCGCAAGACCTCACACTGCTCCAGCAGCAAGTTGCAGCCCTCAAAGAGGTGACTGCCTGAAAACTTCCTTACGCAATCAGACTACACGCCATCTTCTGAGCTGAAGTCATAGAAAATGGAATTAGCTCTGCACATGAAGGGTCATCTGTCACCACTGCAGCTAGTTTGTGCATCAACACAGTGTGCAGTCAGCAACAGGCTCTAGTATATTGCTGCTTGGACAAGGAAGTGGGACAACCTGGCAGTCGGAAAATCTTGGTGTGCTGTGCTGTCGCTTGCAACAGCGCCACAGTGCTGTTTACCAACCAGATCAAAAAAGATGGCAGAGTTTGGCCCTCTCTTAGCCCCTTCAAGTCGGCTCAGATACTGTTGCGAGCATTGGCACAGAGGCAGCGTCTGTACAGCACAGCTAATGGGTTGCAAAGCAGTATGTATTATAAGCAGCATAATATGCACAATATTGTTAGTGTGTTTGATTTCAAGGCAAGCTGCATGAAGGATGTGACGTGACAGGTGTGCCAGGAGCTTGAGCGCCAAGCTGGGCGGGCCAAGCTGGTGGCAGCAGAAGGCAGCGTGGACCTTGAGTATCTCAAGAACATCATGCTCAAGCTGTATGAAACTGGTGAGCTGACTGTTTTGTGGACGTCTTGCAAGCTTTGAATGATGAACTTGATGGCATGGTACACGAACTTGGGACAAGCTCTGCTTGTAGTGCATCCCAAGCAGCTGCACCTGCTTTCATTGAATTGCTGCAGCTGATCAGTACAGCACCGCGGAGCTAAGGCATAACCGCAACTGGTAGTGTGAGTCCTGAATGCTGAAAACAACGACCTTCAACCAGTAAAAACTATCAGATCATGGATAATGGTGGCGTCATATGGCATACTTACAGATCATCATGCATGGCTTTGCACATGACCCAGACCCAAAGCATGATTTGCTGCCTGGCTGGTGACAGGTGAAGCAGCTACTCTTCTTCCAGTGCTGGGTACAGTGCTCAAGTTCAGCCCAGCAGAGCTGAAGAGATGTCAGTCAGCAGTCTCTGCAGCAGCAGATCAGCACAGCAGCCAGCAGAGCGCGCTAGCCAGAACAGCGGCAGCCTCAGACGCATCGGCTGCTGACTCAGCTGGCTACTTGACAGGTTGGACGATGTGGCCCTTTGGCGACGAGACACCCAAGAAATGAACTCACTACTGGGCGCCTTTAGCCACCAGACTCTGGCACATGCCTACCAACAACACTAGTGCTGAAGTACATTCAATGGAAAATCGTTAAACGCTGTTATCATAAAGTGCATGAGATTTGGCGTATGCACATCACAGTGTAGGCAGGGGGCTCTCGACGAGTAACCATGATATTTTTTACTAGGACCTGCTAATGGGGAGAATTGATGGGTCATGACTACTTCTCAATCCCTGCTGCTATTGACTGGTTGTGGATAATTCTACAAGATGCGTCCCCTGGCAGCTCCCCTGGCAGGGGCAGCTGCTAAGGCAGCTCCTACCAATATGCTGTGCCAGCGGTTGAAGCAAGTGGCTTCGGCTGGTCAGGCTTCCCATGTCACGCAGATCACACTTATGACATGAATGAGAGGTTTACGGACAAACTATGTGTTGCTCCTGGACGCAACCGCAAGCCTCGAGAGTGGTTAGCATACACCAGTTTTTGGAAGGGGTTGACTGTACTCGTGGTCAGTGCTGCGGTTGCTGTGAGCCTCTTTGCAACGCTGCACAAATTTACTCCCGCCCTGTCATTCCCACAAATCTTGCTGCAAGGCCGCTTTGACCGTGATAACGATCACAGCTATGCCAAACTGCCTGTTCTGTTCTCTTGGCCCTCAAGCAGCGTGTATGTCACTTTCGATAGCGACTCCGTCAATGCCACACTGTCAGCAGTGACCCCTACTGTCAGTTTTTCGGGCTATAACCGTTTCAGCTTCAAAGTTGATCAGTCCAAACAGGACATACAGACACATGATCTGAACAACCCCGTGATAATCTGGAATGCCGCTGGGCTCGGTTCTGGACCTCATACGCTGACCATCACAAAGCTCAATGAGGCTATGTATGGCGAGGCTACCCTGGATGCTCTCGAAATTGGAGCTGGTGGAAGGCAAGCAGTCTAGCTCAACACTTGCATTATGGCCTGCTCAAAAGCATGCCTGATGTCTTCTGAAGGATGAAGCCCTTATTTGCAGGTGGCTTGCACCGCTGCTGCCTACAACTTTGCAGTCTGGTCGACGTATTCAGTTCATAGGTATGAGATGGCTGCATTAATGACTGACATTATGACTTACAGTCCCTGAAGCTAAACACATCATCCTTCTTGGTTGCAGGCGATTCTTTTGCATCAGGATATGCAAACACAGGCGGAACTTCATCCTGTAGCAACACAGCTTGCACCTTGTACACCTGCATGCCTGAGCTGGACTCTCAGGATGCAACTGTATCATGGGGTCCCTTGACAGCAGCCAATTTTGATGCTGATTACGAGCTCATTGCCTGGTCTGGCTCTGGCCAAGTCACCTACTTTGTTCCTGAGGCTAATGCTGCAGCTGATCCTGAGTACGCTGCTGTGCCTCAGTGGATTCAGGAAGCGCAGTATCCACTGATCTCTGACTTCTTCACATGGCAGGTTGCCGGTGACAATACCAGCAGCATCTCAAATCACAGCAGCTGGGTTCCTCAGGTGAGTCTTGCATGCAGAGAGCTCTACCATTCAACACAGTCCCACACACACACACACAGCATGATGCACCAGGTTGACCACCTCCTCCAGAGGTCATGAGCACACACCGTTAAATGATTGGATAAGCTGCAATGGGCAGTGTTGCAGCTCATTAGCAGCGCATCTTGACAAGGAACCCAGCTGTGCAGAAGTCCAGCTTGTTTGCAAGATTTGAAGCTAATAGCAGTCCAGCTTGTTTGGAAGATGGGAGGCCAAAGTGCAGGTATATAGCAGTTGCCATGCTTGACATGTGATACACAGGTAGTAGTTATGGCTGGCGGGGCCAATGATTTTGTGCTACCAGCACTTCCCCTGCAGGACTGGAGTGCCCCATACCTCAACTTTTTGCAAACAGTAGGTGCTTTCACCTTGCAATCACCACTAGTTCATCATTGCAGAGATTAGATAACATGGTGACATGCATGCAAGCACTATCAAAATCAAAAAAGGGGGGAAAGGGACAGGTTAGAAAACTGATCTTTGTATTGGGGAGGGGGGTGCAAGATAACCGCCCCTTTTCTGATGATGTGTTGTGTTCTGCATTGTGGGTTACTATGCATTTGGCTACTATGCATTTGGCTTGTGGTTTGACCCAAACAGCTGCTTGCCATGATGATGAGCTGACAAATTCTGTAGATGTCTTGGGCATCATTGTCCCTCTGCAGGTCAATTGAATGCAAGTGTGATGGCACTGACACAGCTACATTCAACAGCGCCGACAGTCTTGTGTGTTTTGCTGCAGGTGAGTGATGAGTACAACTCACCTGAAATCATATTGCTGACCTACCCACTAGAGTCTATGTGGGATGGCTCGCTGACATTAAATCAGACAACGTATTATCTGCAGTACATGTCCAGCCTGTATGCGCAGACTCAGATGCAGGGCATGTCAAACGTATACTTGCTGCAACTGAATGGTGTTGACTTCCCAATAAATGACTGGTGTGCTGGTCATCCCAATGTGGCTGCACACCAGAACATTGCCAACCAGCTGACTGACTATATACACGCTGTCTTACCTGGCTGGGCTGAGCAGACGTACTCCACAATGGGTTAATGATGCCTGACTGGCCCAATTTCAGAGGTTCAGCCGTCCAAATAGAGGTTAATTGTCTTTTGTACTGCTTTTAGAATTCGACATGTATTGTGCCGTTCAGTTCGTTCCAATAACAGCACGCTTCTTTACCCCTTCTCAGCCCTTCTCCCTGATAGACTTGTGTTTCAGCGTCAGTTGCAAGTATACTAAGTCCCTGTTTTGGTTCTGACACAATTTTGATCCTGAATCCTTTAGGAGTACAGAGTACACAACTGGGTGTGCTGAGACCAGCTTTTGCTGTGTATATAGGAAAAGCTGACTGTTCTGGTGACTGTTCTGGCAAATTTCAACGATGCCAAACCCCCAGTGAATTACGTCCTGGTTTTGGCAGAAAAGTATATTTCCATTTAGTGCGACCAGTTGCTGCTGTACCGGTGTACATCAGCAAAGTCCACTGCTCAGCAGATTTTGGTAATTCCGAACTCTTATTACAATAACTTTTGCAGCAATGATTGTCACAATGCTATTCAAGCCTTGAGTATGGCACTACATCGAAATCTCCTTGAAATAATGTAATGCACTAGATCACCAAGACATCATAGCAGCAGCCAGTTGACTCCAGTCGACTTGGTGTCACAAATGCAAAACATTTTCAGTCAAAGCATGCATATGTTCAGCAGCATGGTGAACCAGAAGACATGCATCGTGCTTAACAAGCACATCGAATGATCATAGTGACTATCACAATGAGTGCCAATCAGCAATGCTGCACATCGCAGTATTTCATTTGCAAGTTGTGAGTACTGATAAATCATTCTGAGCAATAATTGCTGCTTGTGCAATTTGCACAGAAAGTACTAGGCACTTCTGCAATATACTTGCGTAAATTGCAAAATGGCAAATCGCATCAAGAACCAAGTTGTGCTTTCTGAAAAAAGGGTTGGTCAGCTGCTTTTAGCTACTGCAGATGAGAAGCCACTTTCAGCTGAGACATGTGTGCACAGTGGCACAATGACATGCTTCGGCTGACAGGCACTTGCGGTGCCACCAGTCCCAAGCTGACCACATCCATCCCAACCCCAGGCTGACACCCTGCCATCCACCGGCACCGCTGCTAAATGATTCAGCAGCAATGTGTGCAACTTTGCATAAGGCAGGTTAGTCAATGTTGGTTGGCTCACTCGCCAGGTCAACAAGCTCGCGCTTGCTGGCAGATGGACAAGTTGCTGCAAGTGAGTTTTGTTGGTTGCCTGCCACAGGCTGCCCACATTGACTGCACTTGTTGGAGTCCCGAGTCCACATGCTACCAGGGTCACCTTGTCCCATTGCATGGCTCCAGCCCAAGCTCATCTACCGCAACTGGCCAGAAGTGTCGTGGTGAACCTAGAAGTGTTTGGATCAACGCTGTACAGTCAGGCTGTATTGTCTGATGTTTGCAAGTGAAGGTTAAACCGCCACACCCATGACGCTCTGAACCAGTCTTTCTGGAGAAAGCTGACTTGGATTGTCTGCACCTGACACCTCCTGGCTAAGAACACATGTTGATGAATACTGAAAACTACAGGAACATGTTAGCAGAGCCATCTTGGCTGTATCAACAAGTCAGTCTCCACATTGTGGGGCCAAGTTGCCAACTGTTATTCATACAAGGCTGTCTCGCAAACATGTGGCCACGCTTGATGTAGGGAGTGACACTGTGTCATTGTCACCTGTACCCATGAGCAGCCTGGGACTTGCTGAGGGCAGGCAGGCACAGGCTCCTGCGCAGGATGGGCTGAGTCTGGTAAGGAAGTCTAGAAGCGGCCAGAGAAGTAAAGACAGCACAACCATGTCCGACTTATGTGTGATTAATGCTGTCAGGCCACAGTTGTAGTGGAGTTTGGCAAATGTTAACGTAGCAAGGTGGAGTACAGTCAGAGCTCAGGGCCGAAGCAAGTGACGTGCAAGCTTGCCATGGAAGGCATACATAGGCATGCACCAACATGAGCTCCTGTGCATTACACCTTTACATTTATCCTGCCAACCTGTCAGACCTGGGGAACAAAGCTCAGTGCAGCCACAACAGAAGGCTCCACAATTTGGCTATATCAGTCTTGTCGTGCACGGCAGGGTCTGTTCGAGCACCCCATGACCAGGCTTCCATACTGTATGCGTTGACGACAATCCACCCCAGGGTCATTGTTGCTGTTTACCGAGATTGAGCAAAACAGAGGATGCCTTCGTCTATGCAGGTGCCTGACGAAGTCATGAATCGAGAGCAGCTTCACTTAGGCTGGTGCTGCTCATGTTGCCAGGGCTCACAGGGTGTGCTTGGCTTGCAATAGTGGTGCTGTGGGGGATGAGATGCACTTGGTTTTTGAGTGTACTGCCCTTGCTT
>JAABUK010002155.1_pt1 | contig 35954 bp, 40 predicted proteins | sample 5559141 | NCBI WGS metagenome assembly JAABUK01 (sample SAMN10711869, study PRJNA513367) | rock metagenome | isolation source: Antarctica rocks | place: Antarctica: Victoria Land, Pudding Butte nord | collected 2016-01-03
ACAGAGAAATACGGTCACGAGCCCCAACATATAAGGTCATGGAGTAATCAATGTAATTAATTGACTGACGGATATCCTCGCTTCCAATCCCTCGTCACGTCCGGAGCCATGCATTCCCTTTTACGCCCCATGCAGACTGATAAGCAGATCAATAATACATAATATTCCAAGATATTCACACCTCCAGCCCTTCACAGATCCGCGACATATATGGACAACTCCGAATATGATTGCATTGAACGGAGTCTCGATCGATTGATTAATCAATCAATCGAGTATCCCCTCCCACATCCCTGGTCCTTGGATCTTGAGATTCTGCATGATCAACCTTGCCTCGCCTCGTTTCCCCCTGTCGCTTCCCGCACAAGTTCTCTTGTTTGGTAAGCATTCTCCTGATAGGGCAGGCTTGGTGTTTGATGAAGATGATGACGGGCGCGAATTCCCACACTTCGATACAAGGTAGGAGTCAGCAACCTTTGGGTCAGGCAAAACTCTGCTATCCTTCCCCCTGCTTGTATTGAGGTACTTGGTGTTCGTAGCATCACTCAGCCAGCGTGGCGCTATCTCTTCGCGGACGCAAGATTGGACGGAGAAGTCCATTGAGTTGGGACGAACGCGTTTACGACCCTTCTGCGGGCGAGGAATGGCTTGCGGTTCGAGAGGTGGGAGTTGGCGGTCTAGATGGAGGTCACGGAGAGCAACAGCTGCTTCCCGTGTATCTTCGCTGTGTTGTACGTCGAATTGGTGAGAATCGTAAGGAACAACATCGTGTTGTTGAGGCGTTGGGTACATTCCGTTCATAGATCTTGCGTGGGCGACGTATGCGTGGAAAGCTTCTTCGTTGGTGAACTTCTGGTTTTGATTCTCTTCCTTCATGCCGTGCAATTGAATGTTCGCGCATCGACGTGTCGCCTGTACTGCCATAGTGGGCAATGGGGGCGCACAGTTCGATGATGCTACTGACGAAATTGAAGACGACCTAGTGGGTCGAGAGGTGACATTGGAGATCACTGACTCCGGAGAGGAAACAGAGGAAACAGAGCGGGCTAAGGAAGACCGTCGAGACGTGGTTGGAAATACTGCAGGCGCGTTGGGCTTCCATTGGTGAGGATTATCCATCGTAGATCTCGACAGACAAGACCTTTTTACTTCGGCCATCGCATGCCCCATTGATCTGCCAGGGTAAGGTCCAGAAACACTCGCAGCAGGAGTGCCAAAGGTGCCGGTCTGTGGAGTCAATTGAGGCGTAGGTAAGGGTCTTAGGTGGGGTAAAGTTGGCAGGATATACTCATCAGCCTTGGTATCACGCGATGATGGTTTGAGTGTCCGAGGGATATCATATAGATTGGTAGTGATAGGCTCGTTCAATGCGGATGGTGGTGATAGCTCCTCGCGTATCGGTATTGGTGGCGGGCTCATATCAGAGAGCTCGGAACCAGGTGAGTTGTACCCTGAGTCGTCGGAGATTTCGCCGGTACCAAAAGGTACCGTGTCGAGCTCAGGCGTCAAGATGGGCACGATTGTCTTCCAGGTATGCGGCGGGACCGAAAAAGCTCCGGGGGAGGCGTTAACCTGGGCCGATGGAGAATACTTCAACACTATATCAGTCCAGCGATGAAACACGGGCTCCGGGATGTGTAGTTTCCAATTTACCGCGGATAGGAAGGCCATCTCATTGGTGTTGATCTCACAAGTCCTGAGTCCGGAAATCTTACTCCAAGCCCTTATGGAGTAATTCCGATCCTGGAGATACTTGGAGGCGAGGATCAGTGCCGCGAGAAACATTCGTCGTCCACATTGCATGGCCCGGCAAGCCGAAGAGTCCTCGGATTGTTCCATGGTGAAGTCATGCTTGGGTATGCAGGACTGTACGAGGATTAGGTAATACAACGCGACCTGTAAAGTTGAGTAACTTGTCTTCGACCTCCGCAGAACTTCTTGCACAAAGGTGCGGAGCCCAATCAGGTTTTGTTGCTTGCCGCAAGGCGCAGCGTCTCGGGTGCAATTCACAACGGAAAGGGGCCATATGGTCTCGATCATTTGGGTCGTGGTGTCTTCGGGCGAGCGAAGTCGTCAGCATTTCTCTCTTTCCTAAGCTTTCAGCAAGTTAGCTTACCAACAAGACTATCGACGAAATTATCTTTTCGTTCACTTTGTCGCACCAATGATGGTGGCGGCCTAGGGCATGCAGCGGTGGTCTGTCCATCTTGAGACCGACACGAGCTGAGGCGCTGAGTGCGCCGCGGGTGTTGGCGGGCTCCATGTGCGACAACCTCAGCATTTTGTTGGACTCGGTGTGTGTAGTATGGATTGTACGCCGAGATGACGACTTCCTCGGGTTGCTGTGCGTAAAAGTGGTCTGAGACATAAGAGTTCTCGATCCACGATGAGCGATTTGAGGAGCTCGACCAGGCGTCCGACGACGCTTCGGAGCTCTGAGAGGATGGCGCATCGATTGAGAATGCGGAGTCGGAGGATGAAGAGGCGGTTGAGGCGGTCGAGGGGCTGTATGGGTACTGTATTGAAGACGTGGAATGTGTGGTGTTTCTATTTGGAAGGGTGTTGTTAGACCAGTGCACCGATGCATCAAGATCTGAATCGCTAGCCATAGGATAAAGCGGGCTGGGTATCTAACGATAGTAAGGAACGATGATAGCTTAGTGATGACCGGTTTTGTAGTCTCGGGTGACAAGCAAATGAGTCAAGAGGCAATGTTGGTCAGAGGCGTAAGAGTCTGTCCGATTTTCTCGAGTCGTCCAGTTCGGATCCGATCGCAGCAGTGCAGCCTGCAAATGCTCCGACGTCGAGAATCTGGGCAGAGCCAGAGATATATCAGACAAAGAACCGGACTGATTCAGACCAACAAATGTCGGATGAAGTCCAGGCTCCAGGACACCTTGCCTAAAACTCCCAAACCAGGTGATTTTTGTGGCGAGAAGATTGATAGGAAGCAGAGTTCCTGATGTGCAATGCTCCAAGCCACCGGGTATACAAATCCAAGCGCAGGAAACCGTGGGACTACTATGACAATAAAGTCTAGCAATCGAATGTCGAAGCCTTGCGGACAGAGCTGTTCGCAGGGAGAAGAAGGGCGCGGTGGTGTAGACCCTACTGATTCAGCAGATTCCGCAATCACCTCGATCTGGTTCTGGGACGGTTGGCATGGACTTTGTAATAGCGGTGGCCTGGAGCAAGGTACTCGACGATAGATACATTCTGGCTTTGCAGAGCTGAACACGACACGAGGCGAGAAGTGTCGAGGTTGACCAAGCTGTGTGCGCTCGGGGGGTATGCTCGGGGGCGTGCTTGCCGGTGTTAACGTTATCTAGATGAGGGGCCGGTACTCGATCCAAGAGATATTTGGGTGGTTGAGGAAATATTGTAGGCTGGCGAAGCTCTTGAATTGTATGGGTGGCCGGGTGGCGGGAACAAGGACAGGGACGATCGAAGGCAAATAGGTGGCGATTCAGGGCAGACTTCCTTGTTGACTGTAACGATCAATAGCAGCCTGGGTCAGCTATGGGTCCTACTCTTGCGACGTTTGCGGCTTGAAGCCTGAATTGTTCGTGGATTTTCCATTGTTACTCACAGGGTGGGTATCGGTTGCGTGCGGTCGCGCGGTTGGACGTGGAAGGAAATTGATAATAATACAGCAGAGTGGAGAGGGTGATGATCAAAGGAAAGAATTGCAACTATGGGCAGTCACTGGTAGCCGAGTAGTATCAATGTTGACGATGCCATTTCATTGTCGCGGTGTTGGGGAGGGAAAGGGTGGAGGGCAACGGGGCAGCTGTCGGTTTTGCTTGGGAGGCGCCCGCGGGCCTTGAGTCAGAGGGAGCATCTTTGGCCACCCTGTCATCCGTATCGGCGCCAATTATTTTCAATCTGAATTTTCTTCGCTATTCGAGCTCGTGGACGCCTGGGAATCTACAAGGGAAATCACTCATTCTACGTGTCTACTACCTTAACTGGCTGAATACCCTCTCCTTGAGACGGTATTCCCCTGCTTGTGAATGTTCTCACGTCGTTGTGGAGAAGGATCTCCTGCACCCGCGCAGAGGGTCTAGGCAGCATAAATGAATGCATTGCGCTATTTTAGCATGCTTAGCTAGGTTTTGGTTATCTTCGTATTTGCATAAAACTAGCCATTCACGGAGCTGCGAATTGAAGCTCCACAGATGTACACACCACCCTAGAGTTATATTACAGATTCACAAGGGCAGAATACAGAGATAGAATACGTACCTACTTGCACATCTCTGTCGCAATGCATTCAATTCTCTAACGGGTTGCGAACGCTTCAGCATTCCAGCGGTACCTCGCGGCTTCATCTCGATGAAATACTAAATATTCTGCTGGGTGCATGGTAGTTCTATGCGACCCCGCGCAAAGATGCTCGATATTGCAGACAGCTCACTGGCGCTCTCGGCTAAGTTATCGCTAATTGGCCGAACATATTTTTAGTCCCGCCGAGAAAAGGTCGGCGGCGATGACTCAAAGCCCAGCCACCCAGCCCAAGCACACACACACACACGGATAGGCTGATAACACCACCTGATGCCGCATCCAAATCCTGCTGGATTAATGCGGGTCATCGTCAATGCGCCGCTTGTCTGCACTGTTTCACCATTCCTGTTTCTGTATGGAGTATGCCAACATAGAATAGCTTTTCCACGTTTTCTGCCGTGGGGCTGAGTTGTAGGCAACACTGTCCGCCCCTGGTATCTCGGCCCCTTCATTCGGTACCACCACATCCGTGAGGCGCATTCATGTAAATCTTCAACATCAGTCATCATCCGAAAAGGAAATCATTGAGCGAGTTGTAGATTCGTGGGTAGAGATCCACCACTTTTGAGAAGGCCGCAAGCCGCAATCTCTACAACTCACGGAGTACAGAGCAACCACTCACGTAAGTCCTGGATCCTTGCACATACGCTGAAAAGCTGCGGTCCGAAAGCGGTCTGCAGTTGGAGAGAGAAGGCTGCTACCCGTTCCTACGGTAGTATGCTGATGCTGCCTATTCATCTATCCGTCTTAGCTTCGGCGTACAGCTCATTTCGATAGCCAGCAGCGACAACATTTGAACCAAGGAGGTGGCGCTGTAGATCTGTATCATGAGATCTTACTCGCACATGACACACAGGAGTGGCCCCTGGCTGCCTAGTCGAGATTCCAATCCACCGAAGCTTTTACGCCAGGCCCCAGGCGATGTTCATCTACTCGTAACCAATTCGAAACAGATCTCGATGTCCGCAATGGTGCTATATGACATCATGTGTCGAGAACATATTCCAAATCGCTTGAATCCATTCCCAGTGCTCACTGTAGGATTGCATATGCTCTCAGTTGCGTCCGATGTAGGAGATCCCCGAGTCGTAACATCTTGTTCATGTTGGGTCGTTGGTCCACAGATCTGCGCGATGCCGCTGATACAGAGCTCGAAAGCTGCCAAAAGGATCGCTGACGGATTTCTAAGTGCCTAGAGTCGAATATCTCTTGCCGCTCCTTCGTCGGGGATCATGATAGCTTAAACTTGAACAGGGAGTGACCGCGGTGCACTATGCCTCGCATAGCGGTAACTCAGTACGTCAGCCGGAGCTGAAAGTGGGCCGTTGGCTGCTGCTGATTGCAATCTCCAAGGCCCTTGAAGACTACTCAGCCCGTGACATTACTTCCTTTCCTTCGCCTCCACACCTGACTACCCTTCGGTTTGACTTCATTCCTAGGCTGAAGATTGCGCGCCAGGCTTTCATATGCCGCCATATCTTCCCACTGCCTGTCGTCGCTCCGTTCCGATTGCTCCTGCTCACCAGTGGCGGTGCCGTCTCGGACAATTGTCAGAGCGGGGCTCACCTCGTCCTGCGCGATGCTGGAAGGTCCATCTACTGCTGTCGTTGGCGTCTCCATAGTTATGATGATATGGTCATCGCAGATGCAGCCGCAGCCGGAGATACATTCTAATGGAACGTCTTCGGCAGCCTGCGTAAAGAGTAACTCTCTACATGCAATGTGCAAGACGTGGCCGCAGTTGAAGCAGGGGGATGAAAGACCCTGGATGAAGGTATCGCATAGTAAACATATCACAGCCGCCTGTGATGCTGGACAATCCTGACACCGGTGTGTCTTTGATTTGAGTGGTAGTATGGCAGCGCAAGACGTGCAATGGTCTCTGAGGACTAGATGTTGATCCTCCATAGACGGTTGAGTATTAACCTGACCCGCCTTGTCGATAGATAGGAGAGAAGCTGACTGTGCGGGCAATACTCTTGCCGCCGTGGAGGCATCACTGTACTTCAACATTTCAGCTCTTGCGATGGGTAGGCCCCAGACATAGAGCAGGTGGGCGTAAGCCTCTCGATAGTGACGGTACTTATCCTGGCGTGGATCCAGAAATGGAACCTGAGCGTATCCATCGTTATTGAATTGATCTTGATTTTTCAGTATGGTAGCGAACGCGGGCTTGTTCGGTCCTCGTGGAACATCCTCTTCCATGTCTGACATCGATAGTGTGAAGCTGGACTTGAGGTCTTCTGTTATGGTAGACGAGCGACTGAAGATATGCGAAGGGTTCCACGTATTGGCTGACGTCGAGGTTCCGAGGTAGCTTCCCGCTGGGCTTAAACGCTTCTTGGGGAAAGCGTTAGGTGGCGATGATGCTACGGAGTTGCTGAAAGGCAAAGGGCGTGAGAGAGGGGCGCCAAGTGCGCTTAGATTCGAATTGGAGCGATGTGTATGTCGTAGCTGCTCAGGTGAAGTTGATAGACTGGCTGTTTGGGGACCCCTGCGCTCAAAGTTTGCGCGAAGGGGTCTGTAATACGCTGGAGGTGTACCGCTTGCAGAAAGGTCACTCAGCGGTGCTCCGGTCGAAGAGTTTGCAGAATGCGTTCCGCTGTGTATGTTTTGATTGTCTACTTCGCATGTTGTTTCCAAAAAGGGAGTGTGTAAACGAGCCTTTGCGACCTCTTCTGATGGATAATATTCGCGCGTACCATTCCAATGGCGATACAGGGCACTCTCAGGTTTGGGAAGGATGGACTGTTCGACCATGTATGAGAGGGGACCAGATGTGCCACGATGTTCGTTCAATGCACATGATAGCATCGCTAGCATCTGGACATCTGCCAACCCTTCGTAATGATGTATTCTGAATAGTGTCAGCAGCATCTCAACAAGGTGTAGATCAGCTAGCTTACAATGTGTCAACCAAATATCGCGGACCAAAAGGGTGGTCTCCCCACTTGACAGGCGCCCGCAGATCAAATGCAAGGTTCTCTTCATCTCTATCGTAAGACAAGTCAATAGCACTATCCTTTGATCTGAGCTCAGAAGTGGCGCGCCGGGCGATGATCAGTATGGGTTCAATGTATGCATTACTAGGATCTCGGGTATCACCCTCTCGGATTTCCGTCATCGCTTCCAGTGGTACCTTGTCCTGTAATAATAGATCGACCAATGCCCATACGTCAGCCAGATCTAGATCTCCAACCTCTCTGGCAACCCGTGCATTGTGGGCACAACCATACGAACCATGGCCGACGATATAATTTTTGGCCAGATATTTCTTTGCAGGAAGGAGCTCGCTGTAATCATGGATAGAGACAAAGTTCTTGCCCTCTGAAACAGTGGATTTTGACTTTGCCATACCGCTACTTGACTTCTGCGACTCGTCCAAAGAGACTCCAGGAACAGCTTCAGAGGCATCGCCCCGCCAAGCCATACCCGGCAGGAAGTGATGGCGGGGCAAATCGATCTCATCTGAACTGGATGACGATCTGGATGACGAAGAAGATGACTCATTGGAGTCAGAGTCTCCGCTCTCTATGGTCTCTAACGTTGATGGTGCGTGCTTTTTCCGTCCTAATGCTGTGTGAAAACGACCAAAGCCCTCGAAGATAGATTTCCGACTCTTAGACGACCGGTCATTGGCCCTGAGTGTTAGATCGAGAAAAGAAGGCTCTTTCTCTAGCTTCGGAGGGAAGAAGCAAACCAGACAGCCATTAGTGGCCCACAATGCACCACATGCTTTGGGCAGGGGAGGATTATTCTGTGCTTGGGATTTCGTAACCATTGGGTCGCTGCTCTCCATATCATTACTTTGTAGACCTGTAAACTTCTCGTCGTCTTCATCGCTTGAGCTAATGTCGAGCTCCAATGTCGAGTCAAGATCAACACTCTCCTGCCGTTTCTTTAACCACAAAAGGCTTTCCTCAAGTGTCTGCTCGCCCAAGATATAGCCTAATATAGCTTCTAAAGAGCTTCGTTGCCGCGATAGAAACCTAGCCGTGATCGAGGAAACTTCTGATATGACCCTGTTGATTGCATCATCGCTAAGGGATGCAGTCTTCTCAAGAGAGACGGTAGGTGCTGTGGCTTCGGGGTATGTCAACGGAAATTCGATGCGAGCCTTGATGTATGTAGAAGTCTTCTCGGGGCCCCATGGTCCGGAAAGGGAGACAACGATCTTACGACGCTGCATGTCGACCTGAGGCACGTAAATCAGAAACGGATAGCAAAGTATTCAATTCTACAGAATGAAATGCACAAGTGCCAAATCATACCTCATCAAAAGCGACCTTGGCAAATTTCTCTCCTACATGGGTAATCTCCTCTCCCAGAGACTCGAAGATGTCCCAAGTTGGATCTACTTTGAGGCTCGGAGACAGTATAGATGATACACTCTGATGCATGCCCAAAGGAGAACTGCCACGCTTCCCAATCTTGACCCCTCTCATCCAAGATATTGGGTCCATGTCGGTCGCGGTAGCCGATTGTCGAGTGACGACCGGACTCATGGAACCCCCAATATTATATCCACCAATGAAAGGAATAGAGGCTCTACTCATGCCAGTGATGGTTGCAGATCGTATCCCAACATTAGGTGGTTCACCTGAAGCAACCAGGTTGCCGAAGACGTTCCCTTGATCATCTTGCGACTTATTTGATGGTTCTTCTCGGAAGGTCTTGTAGACAGCGTTCCTTCGGGTAAAATTCAGACGCCGCCTGATTTCCATGCCTTTTTCATAGCCGACATCAGCGAGCACGTCCTCGCTGACCATATGTAGGCGCAACATTCGATCAGTGCCCCATGAGACGAGTTGAAATTCTCGATTGTCATTACTATCCGTGATGCTACCCCTAGGTCTCCACAAGAATTCTTTCACTTGATCATTGTGTCCATCGTATTTTTTGATTGCAATTGCAATTTGCTCTGGGTCTTCATCCAGCCGCCTATCATACAAATGTAGATCATGGTCTCCCCGCTGTGGCATTGCCAAAAGGCCATAACCAAATGGTGTGTGACGTGCTCTCCAGACGGGAAAAGGCGTTCGTATGGTATGATCAGGCTCATTTGTTTCCCTTGTATAGTCCCAAAATTTGATGGTCCTATCCAATGAACAAGTCGCGAGGTTCGTGCTTTCGGTTCTGCTCCAATCAACTCCATAAATCTTCGTCGCATGAGCCTCGATTGATCTCAGCGGACATGCACCCTTCCGATCGTCCCAGATGCGGAGGAACTTGTCATGTGACGAGGCTAGGATGTGAGAATCCTGGCGGTTCCACTTAACTTGGGTCGCCCCAGCAAACCAGTCGCAGAATGTCATTGCCGGCCTGGAAGGGTCTCGAAGATCCCAGCAATGCACAAAACTATCAACAGCACATGTAGCAAGGATGTCGGGATTGTGAGCTGAGAAGTTGATGTCAGTGATTGCACGGCTGTGGGCATGAAGGACATGTTCAACGGAGGACTTTGTATTGACCATTCCCAAGTTCCAGACGAGAGCTTTCTGATTTGATGTACTGACAACCCAGTAGTCTCGTGCGGCGAAAGGCGACCACTGGACGTCAGCGACCTCCCATGGTGTATGATGAGGCAGATGCCGAGGAGGGGAATAGGGTGAATCGAGGTCAATGATATCTAGTCCCTGGCGTCTGTTTAGACATCAGCGACTCCGTCATGGTAAGTGAAGGAGTTGGAATTGCCGGGCGGCTTACGAAGCTAGGACAACGTCTCGACCACAAGGAGATATAGATGCGGAACCGACAGGCTTGTCCACATGGAATGAAGCATCTTGGCCGAAAGATGGGCTTTCAAAGGCCGAGGCTGGGCCTTTGGGGTCTTCAAAACCCAGCATTTTGTATGTGTAGATCTAAACAGTCTATTGATGGAAGGAATTAGACAGTAGGATTGGATATTCGAAGCCTCCAGTGCATTGAGGTCTTGTCTGAATGAGCTGGTTCGATCTCATGAGAGACCCAGGGCCAGGAGAGAGCCAGCATCGTTGATAAATCGAGTTTATGTTTCCCCGATCATCGAACTTATTGGATCTGAGGACGAGTCGAGAGACGATTTGCGTCCGCATAAGAGTGTATTTGAGGCTCCCGAGCTGCTAGTTCTACTTTTAGCGGCTGCATGATAAGTGATTGAGGTCGATGGTAAGGAACGGCATCTTATGATACAGCTACGCGTGATCCACAACTCCATGGAAAGTCGTCTTCGTGAATGCATGGACACATAGTAAATGATCGTTCTCAGAGTGGCTTGTCGGGCTTGACACGGTCGCCGGTCGGGTCCACAGATTGGCCGAGGTCCGCCTCAAGCGCGGCAGACGACGAGTTCTGATAACGCGGCTCAAGGACGACTGAAGACGACTCTTACAGCCCTTCACGGCTCAATAGTGCACCTTACACTGGCTGGTGACGTTGACTGTAACATTTCATATCCTGAGTCCAGAATAACATCCCACATTGACTGCCTCGTTTTGCCGAGTAGAATAGAACCATCGCCCGACGCAGGCCTCGTTGCACAACCCATCATATCACACCTCACTCCATAAGGCTCCCCTTTGCAGCCATCAGACTTCGTGAAGCAGAAACATACACTTCAGCTGGCGGGCTTCTAGCTCCAAGCCAGCATGGCTGCATTACCAAAGAGGATCATAAAAGAGACGGAGCGTCTCATGGCAGAGCCGTATGTGATACAATCCCTGGCGGAAGCTCCGAGCATCAGCACTGTCGCTGAAACATGGCGATTTAGGGTACCTGGTATCAGTGCTGTCCCACATGAAGACAACCTGCGATACTTCGATGTCAAAATCCACGGTCCCTCCCAATCGCCTTACGAGGGTTAGTGCTATTGAACTCAGCATGGGCGTAACGGCAACTAAAGTGGGCTTTAGGAGGCATTTTCAAGCTTGAGCTATTTCTACCCGACGACTACCCTATGACCCCCCCAAAGATCCGATTCCTGACTAAGATTTACCATCCTAATATTGATAAGCTTGGCCGCATCTGTCTCGATGTCTTGAAGAGTACAATTGCCTCCGCCCCTAGCAAAGAAAGAAACTAATAAAAATAGGCAACTGGTCTCCAGCGCTACAGATCCGGACGATTCTACTTTCAATACAAGCGTTACTGGGGGCGCCAAACCCAGATGATCCGCTGGCAAATGATGTTGCACAGCGGTGGAAGGAGGATGAACAGGCAGCTATTCAAAATGCAAGGGAATGGACTCGCCAGTATGCGAGGGCTTAACCTCAATTGCATGCGAAGGGATTGGTCCTTATGCAGGTATGGTGTGATGATGATCATGAGGCAATGCCGTTGGGTCTATCAGAAAGACACCTTTTACTTCTCCTGTGCACATTCAAGCAAGATTCATTGATTCAGGCACGATTCTCGCTCCATTCAAGACAAGTAAGAGACGCCATGGTTTGTTTGATAAGAAGGGCCAGTGAGGCGTGATGGTGTTCATGAGGTAACGGCATAAGGTCTTCCAGGTAGATACCCATTACTTCTTCTATGCACAACTCCCATCATTGAGTACATATCACCCTGCCTTGAGCGAACATAAGTAAATGCTATTTTCTTTACTTCGTGGCTTGTTGCATGGTCAACACCTGGGTCTGTACTGCTGTAGAATATTCTTAATTAGTACTGGCATCTGCCTTCTGTCTCGATAGAATGACAAGCAAAACCCTTCAATACCTCTTGAAATGCCTAAGACAAATCTGTTCAAGCCTGCGATAGAAGCATTGGCCCCCCGAGACCCTCGGACACTTCACGAGAAGTGACATCTTGTCCAGGGCCATGGTAGACCCTGACTTCCCAGCCCCGTTCTGAGCATTGTATCGGCTAACCTGGCGCTGTAGCTTCGACTTGCCGATAAGGCTGATTTGGTCATAAATCGTGGGTGAAGTCTTCATTTCTAAGGTAGTGTTGTGATTTTAACACGCCTCACCTCAGCTGCAACACCCATTGCACCACACCACTACTTGATATACGTATGGACACAACTACAATGCCATCCAAGCATAGAAGACCATCGATTGCCGCAGGATTGGGGAAGGTGAAGATGCTCCGGTCGCGGTTTGAGGCAAACGGTGCGGGCGCACAACGCGCTGGGTCAAAATGGGTAGGTCACCTCTCACTATCCACCACATACCGATCGTTATGTCCCTCACGCATAATTGTTGGCTGAGCTTCAAAGCAGTGTCTTAGACGCCAAAAGCAGTCTAGCTTCTCAGTCGATGACTGCCCACCGCAGGAGAGCGACTCGCCCGATTTGTCGGATAATGAGAGTTTGTTCGACCGTATATTGACCAGCAGTAGCAAAGAATACAAAGGACAGTCTGCCAATCCGACACAAGCAATCAGAAAACTTTACGAATGTGATTCCACTGAACAGAGAGATGTTGACGACATCGAGCCCTGCGAGATCCAGCCGACGGACGAGGGATACTCGTCCCTCACCTCACATTCTTCGAATGACTCCTCTCTCGAACTTGAACCATTCACCGAACAAGAAATTCATATCGTTGGCGATATTGTCATGGATCAGGCTTCAGCATATGCAGAGGTATGGATCAACGAGGCGCATTTTGTTCTTGAATTAAGGCTTCAATGTGAAATCGCGAGGACAGAGTCTGGAGCTATCTTTGGAGTAATTGCAAGATTAATTGGGTTCGTTCCTACTGTACAGCACTCCGAAGCACGCGTCCTGGAAATTGAGGATTCTCTTTCGGAAGACGACTTTGACAACACACCAAGAGAAAGTTACAACCATTGTCCGGGATATTTCGCGCCGGTATCAGAGTCAGACGCTGACAGCATTTTCGCTGACAATGGGTCTTGTCTCTCAGATGGCGTGCATTCTCGTGATGAAGCGCCCATTCGAAAACTTCGAAGAAACAGCTTTAGGAGCTATGGCCTGCCAATTGCAAGCGGCTTTAATCAAAGGAAGCATCCTGCCTTCCGCACCAACTGTCAGAAAGACGCCATTCGTAATCTGACGGACGACGCACCTTACATCTTTGATGATACGAAAGCTCCTCATGGAGGTCTGTTCGATGGAGGTTCGGCGCATAGAAACAGGGGCAATGCCGCCTCAATCCAGGCTGAGATTGGCGAGAAGTATCCTGCCTCTTACTCCAGCTTCGGACAGGATGGCAGCAACACTCAAAGGACTCTTCCACAAAGTATTCGCGAACTTCCGGCGTTGTTTGCGAGCGACGAGGCAGACGGTCGTAGTAGGGGGATCCGCGGTTCGACGGCTCGTTGCTCTGCAATCCCAGATTCACCAACCTTGGGCGGCAATTCGAAGCGCGTCACTTGGTACGCTGGTAGCCTCACCTGCAGCGAAGAGCGATTCCTGACCGACGAAGAACCAACATTGGCACCATCGTGCTTCACACCTTGGTCAAACGAATGCCAAGGCCATCCTGGCAACGAGATATTCAGGTCTTCATCGTCACAGTCGCATCATCATACAAACCTTGACCTACAAGCTTCGTTCTCCCGTAAGGCAGATAGGGCTCTATTGCTACCACCGCCTGAAATTCAACATGCCGGTGCAGGGTCCTTCTTCGACCGCGGCTTACTAGAACATGATGACCTCGACGACTTTTTTGGCGCAAGAAGTGAAGATGAAGACGATGGAGCTAGCGACCACGGATTCTCTGAAGCCTTCCTATCCTCACCTTTATGTCCTCGCAATGATCGAAATGCGCCTCGAGGTTCCTCCGACTATGAGGCTCTGCCTGAAAATATCGTCACAGTCAGAACTACCAAAGCTACGCAAGACTTTGCAGAAGCCTTAGATGACGATGACACCGCGACATGTAATGGGATCGCTACATCCACGTGTGAGAACACATCTCAAGTGCGCATTAGCTCGTTTGGGACCCTTAGAGCATATCGTCGAAAAGACGTCCCGAGGGCCCTGCAAGTATCTAAGACATCTAGAACCAGGCCTGCTGTCGCTCCTCTTATACTTGGATCTCCTTGTGGAGCACAGCCAACCAGTCGTCCAAGAACGCCCACCGATATGGAGGTCAATCACTACCTCCAGAAAACAGCCCGCCCCAATACTCAGACTGCACTTAGGAGCAGACGTAGGACGAATCAGTCTTATGAGCCTGACTATGCAGTTAACGTCACGACATGCCTAGATCCGGAAAATTCACCGGAACGAATCGGTACTTTCCCGTCTACTTTTGACTTGCAACCTCAGTCAACACCGTTACGCAAGAAGCTTGCCCAGAAAGTTAGTCTATCAGTTATTACCTCTAAAGAACCATCTCCAAAGAAATCCCCAAGTGCACCAAACACTCCAAAGACAACACCTACGAAGAAGAAGTCTGGAATCATAGGGTCATGGGGCCGCAAGGGAAGTCTGACAACGGAACTTTGTGACAGCCCCTGTACCCTTAGTGGAGCGACCCTGAAGGACTCACCTCCCTCTGGGCAATCGTCTTTCTGTAGGACGCCTTTGACCGGCACTACCTTTGGCTCATCCCAATCTCCACGGTCGCCTCTTCAGATAAACCCAGAGACCCAGTCCCGCTATCCACCGCCACCTCAGCGTACCGCACCACGTACTCCACTTGATGAGATTCCGCCACTCCCACCACGGGATCCTCGACGCTTAGCTAGTACCCAGTCTTCTACGAACTTCGTCCTACACTCAAACACGAGTACAATGTCGTGCAACACAATCTTCCCAGAACTGCAGCGGGAGTCAATGTTGTTCTTCAATCAGCTTGACCCAAATGCTAGAAAATTTTACGCCGAACAAAAGGTAAGCCCTCTTGAATCGAATACTGGCCATCACTGATCTGACTTCAATGGTTTTTAGCTTACCCAACTCCGCGAATCCACCAATACTAGAATTGTATATCACAACATGTCTAACCCTAGGATCAAGCACATGATGCATCCAAACCACAATCGTGTATGGGAATCCCGTAACCTCCGCTGCCGCGTGCACAAAGGCAATTGCGCCGTCTGCTACGCCGCCTGCTGCATCCATGAGAGCGCGGAACAGACCCTCAAAGACGTTGTCAGCCTGCCAGAGGAGAAGAGGAGCGCTAGGAAGCTTTTGAGCGATGTCAGAATGTGGTTCAAGAGTGGCGAGGAGTCGACCTTTGTTAGCTGCAGCTCGTGTGAGAAGAAAGTGTGTCCTGGTTGCGCGGGCGTCTGTTCTGTGTGCGAAAAGACGACTTGTAAGGTGTGTAAGCCACGTCTGTGGTCGGCGTGCGATACCCACTTCCTTCACTGATCGCGTATATTTTCGTCATATGTGTGTATGTCTGAGATTGTCTCGAGGAAAAGAGCCGTACATTATCGAGATTGAGACGAGTGTTGTTAGCTTTAGCTCAATCGTTCAAATACTTCTATCGAAACCTGGGATCCATTGCTCCAAAAAGACTGGCGACTTCTTCCTGATTTTTCCCTTTCTTACCTTCATACTTGATCGATATGATATAATCGGTGGTGATCGGTCTAACAGCCGGCCTGCGCCGGTATTTGCGGTGTAAATTGGATCACTACTTGTGCGGCTCGCCCGCCTGCAATCAACGTTATATTTCAACTGTCTTTGTCTTCATCACGGCTCTTCGAGTAGGAGTATCAGCAATATATACTTCGCTCCGCCCCATTCCTTCTTATTAATTGTTCAGATCACTTGATAAAATTTGTAACTGAGTCTCTCGATGCAGCTATCGAGCTCTCCTAACTCTATCCTCTTACACGCATACCCACTCAGAAATGTCTCCCGTCTCCGTGGCATCTTTCTCATACTTGTGCAGGCTTCTACCATGATCATATTATGCTCTCAAGTGTGTGATTCGAGCAGGACCCAAAAATTTTGTTCCGCATACCTACAAAGCGATGTCTTCTTCCTTTGGTCGCAGCTTGCAAGTCTAGAGACACACCACGTCCAACATGGATGCATCAGAGCCTTCTCGTCATCTCCATATGTGCTCAGGTCTGACCTTCGAATACATAAATCTCACACCAACATACATTTCGCTGAACCTGCATTGCTCTGCGTCTGTAGCATTCGAGAAGAGAATGCAGGGAAAGGAGGAAGAGTGCGCTGTCTGGCGAATATTCTGCGATAGTGAAAGCTTGAGCAGAGAGAGATCTCGAGACAGGTGTGTCTGGGGGATTTTCGGCGGGCTGTAGAGAAGACATTGTCGATTAGGTATCGTGTACGCTATTATGGTTGTTTTCAGGTTTACAGCTGGAAGGTCTAAGACGGAACACTATATCAAGAATTTGCAGGTCCGAACTTCCACACCATTGCCTTGAACGGCCAAGTAATTGCTGAACAGAGAAATGGTCGGGTGAGCATTATGGAAAGTGTTGCAGGTAGACGAATACATCATGACTTGCTGCTGGAAGGTGCGTTTCCATGACACCGATCTGCAAGTCAAGGTCGTAGTCATGGTCACCTTATGCGGTCATGTATGTCTGATCTTCGTAGCTTAGCCATAGCGCCCCTGTAAATTCGACGATCCTGTTGAATGAAGCCTCTCATGGTGCTGCAGTCTTCATAAAATCGTAGAGTAAGCTGGAGGTTGATTCGCTTGCCCTAGACACGTGACCCACAGCCTCCAGCGCTCGCCAAAATCTCAATTACCCGAACTAATTCCGAGGCCACGACAAACCGACGAGGACTGGAACCTCAACAGCCAAATATACTACGCCTAACATACCGCCATCATGCGTACCTACGAGGACACCTTTAGTGGTGAGAAGATCTACCCTGGCAAGGTACGCTCTTCTGGCTCTGCGCCCGTCCCCCGACTCTGGTGGCTTCATCCAAGTCGAAACGCAACCACAGCGAAGCACTGTCATACAAGGGAAGGTGACATGGGCACGTAGCTGATCGATTTGGCTTCACACAGGGAAAGCTCTACGTCCGTGGCGATAGCAAGATCTTCCGCTTCCAGAACGGCAAAACCGAATCTCTCTTCCTCCAGCGCAAGAACCCACGTCGAATTGCGTGGACGACTCTCTACCGACGGCAACATAAGAAAGGTATCACAGAGGTACGTGGGCTATGTTTATTTGGCAATACAATGCTAGCTGCAGTTTTGCTGCGTTGAAATGGACGTTCAACTCGCTGGGGGCCAATTTCCTCAAATCCTTACTTTCAACTACGCGCCGACTTCCAATCTATCATGAACTATACACAATCTACCCAATCCTGCCACCATAGAATTCGCTAACCTCCTCTTTTCCCATCAGGAACAAGCCAAGAAACGTACCCGCCGCACAGTCAAGCAGCAGCGCGGAATCGTCGGTGCCTCCCTCGACGTAATCAAAGAGCGTCGCTCGCAGCGTCCCGAAGCCCGCGAAGCAGCCCGAAAAGAGGCCATCTTGAAGGGCAAAGAGAAGAAGGCGACTTCGGAGTCAAAGAAAAAGGCGGAGAAGGCGAAGAGTGCGGCGGCGGGAGCGAGGGGTCAGCCCGGGAGGATTCAAAGTAAGATGGGTAGTAAGGGCGTGCCGAATAAGGCGTCTGGGAAGACACGTTAGGTGGGCGCTGTTGGGCGATGATGGCGGGGCGTGTGGTTGCGGATGCGTTACGATGATTCACCAGAGCTATGGTCATGATATCAGGCATCTTGCAGCATTGACAGGGTTCGACATCATTTTCTCCCAACTTTTTGAGAGCTAATCCGCACACTTGGTCTCTGAATTCTGTCAGCTCCTCTTTCGTCTTCAATCCGACATTCGCCAGCCCAGCCTACAGCCCCAACTACAAGCTTTTACTGTCAACGCTTCCTGCTACAAACTACCTCCATACCCACCATCCTTAGCTAAGGCCAGACCCACCGCACAATCCACAACGCGAAACCTCCATCTCCTTCATCTGACACTCTACCCACACTCCAATGCAAATCGCGCATTCCATCACAAGTCTATCCCAAACCCTACACCATACAATTTCACCACAAATCCATCCCAAACCCACCCCCCATCGCCCTCCCCAGCGTCCAAACGCCCCAAAACAACCCGGAACCCAGCAATCACTGCTCCTCACGCAACCCTCCCCATAGCGCACCCCTCGCACCAACCACACCCGACCCCAATCCGCTCTCAACACCACCGCATACCGCATACCAACTAGCCATCAAAAGCAGCCAAACCGCCCCATCCCCCCGGCCTATCCATCCCCTGCTTCCCAGCTAATAAAACTCCCAATCGATACAACAACAGCCCAGCACCACCAACACTTCAACCGAAAAGAAACGATCATCACAATCGTGAGTGGGAGTGGTATAACATACCTTCTCCCATCCCATCATCCTATATCTAATCCCCCATCTGCCACCACAAGCTTCTCCCTCATTCGCATACATACTCCCAAATCCAGCTTTATTGCTACTCCAAATCCCAAAACCAGAGCTTCAACTAGTGACTGCAAATTGCTTCGACTCCTTCAAAAATCTGAATAAAGTTTGAAGAAGGTGGAGAAGACACGAGTGTCAGATGACCTTGTTATAGTATAAGTCTAAGCGGCCTCAAGCTATAGATAGCACGATCATGGGAGCTCAGACTGTGTTGATTGATAGATATTGAGGAGCGATGTATAAGAGCGCGATGGTTGGATGTGAGGTGGGTAGGGAGTGAAAGTAGGGAAGAAGGGGAACGGGGGTGACTGGACAAGGGAGGATAGGAGGGGAGCATGGTTTCTTATCTAATGAATGACACTGCGTGGATATGAATTAGATATGAATGCATGGTGCTGGGAACTGGAAGGATTTCTCAAGGGCAACTGACATGAAGGGGTAGTTTAGTTTAAACTGTTGGCAACAATAAAGTTGCACCCATGGTATCATATATATGATGGAATATACAAGCGGAAAAGCTACCATACATAAAGCCTCAATCCTCGCCATCCTCCTCCTCTTCCTCCTCCTCTTCCTCGTCGTCAGAGCTCGGGTTTTCATCCGGCATGACAACGCTATTCAAATAGGAAACAAAAGGCGTCAAAACCCTAATCAACTCCGTTATCCGTGCGAGACCACCAGGGCCGAGCACCTCATCATCCTTCAGCTTCTTCCCAATGGTATAATTCCGTAACCGCAAAAGATCGATATTTGGATTATCTGCGTCGTAGCCCTAAATTTTCCAAACGTCAACAACAAAGCCCTCACTAGGGAAAGTAAGAATCGAAACCATACCCTCGGCTTAGTCTTGAGCATATTCTCCATATTCATCCCCACAAACGCCTTAACAGCCTTCTTCTCATCCCTCCCAATCCCCCCCAAGAACTCCCTCCTCATATCCGCCCCCATCAGCACCTCCTTGATCCGATGACTCTTCTTATCAACATCCTTCCTCATCAACGCCATAGGCGCCGCCTCCGGATGCCAGACCCCAGCTCCCACAAAAGATCCCTTAGGTTGCACCTGCACGTAGTATCCCGCATACGGCCCCTTCCTCCCCGTCCGCGACCACGCCGCCGAGAAGTGCGATTTGTACGGCGTGGGATCAGGACTGAATCGTATATCCCTGTAGATCCTGAACGTCAGATCTTTCGGCGGCAGTTCCGGAATCGTCTCGTCTTTCTCGATGACTTTTTCGGTCAGCACTTCGACGAAGCTGTCGAAATCTTTCTTCGACTGCCGGTAGTCGGCATCGTGCATCTTCAGCCATTCGCGGTCGTTGTTCGCTCGTAGGTCTTTGAGGAAGAGGAAGGTGTTGGGGTGGATGGTGCTGTCTGTGTAGGGCGTCTTGCCGGCTTCGCGGGGCTTGGGGAGTTTGATGAAGACGGCTTCGCCGGGGGCAGCGGTGGATTTAACGCCTGGACGCCAGAGTTCTTGACCTTTCTTTCCTGTGGGGACGGCATTGCCGTTGCTCTTTCGGCCGACCTTCCTGCGCTTGCGTGGAGCTGCGTCTTCGGAGGCAGAGTCTTCATCTTGGTCTTCTACTTCGCTCTCTGGTGGAGACGATACCAGGCTGGCAGATTCATCTTCGTCTTCATACCCCGATCCTTCCTTCTCGATTTCGGACTCGGACTCGGGCTCCGAGCTGTCGTGCTCAAAATACTTGCTTTTCTTGGGGGTGGTTTTTGTAGATGTGGCTGGGGAGGATTTGAGGCGTTTGGACTGGCGCGAGGTTGGAGTCGACCTGGCGGGGGAGAGGGCTCGTTTCAGGGGGGTGGAGCTGGAGGATGCGTTGGGAAAATGGGATTTTCGTTGGGGCATGGTCGCGAACTTGCTTGCTCTGCGCAGAATGTGACAAGTAGAGAAGGAATTGAAGCTACAAACCAATTCTAGCTGGGACACAAGAAACAGGTACTACTCCTGGTCAATCACCAAAACGCGTCGGCGCGTGACATCATTGGTATACTGGCCTAACCGAAAGCGGAAGCATTGATGAATTCTACCAATTGAGCAACCAAACCCCCCCCCCCACCAATACCATTCCCACAGTCCACATCTACTAATCCACCATGACACCACGACCCCCAATCCCCTCCGCCTTCACAGCCAAAAAAGCCGCCATCCTCGAATCCCTCTCCGCCCCCATATCCTCCTACACCGACCTCTCCCCCAAAGGCACCGTCGACGAAGCCATCAGAGGCCTAATCGACCGCATAAATACTCTAGAAGGCGTAGTGACGACAAGCTCCTGTGCCGGTCGGGTGAGTGTGTTTCTCGAAGGCAGGAAGCACCGCTCCAGAAAGGGTAGGAGAAGGGACGGAGATGATGTGGGAAACGAAGCACTGGAGGGAGAGAGACGGGCTGCTGTACCAGGCGGCAAGGGTATGGGTGGACGCTGGCTGCTGGTATCTCATGAACCGTTGGAGGAGAGCGGTGGCTACCCGTCCAGGGATTTTGGCCTAGAGCCCATCAAAGGATCACCATGGGATGTGGAAGATAAGGAGCCACATCAACTGCGGTTCGCGCGATTTCAATTTGAACCTATGGTGCGTGAGCGACAATAAGCTACGGACGTAGTTGTGCGAGATCGAGTCATAGCCGTCATAGCTGAACTGGATGCAGATACTCCACATCATGACCGCCTCCCTACATCATGCCCAGCCCATCCTTGCGGCAGCCATCAACGCAGGTTTTCGAGAAAGCGGTGTTCAGAGTCTCAAGAACCTGGACGATGTGAACGCTTTCCCGATGGTAGCTATCCGATCAGCTGGCTTAGCGCTGGAGTCTGTGGTAGGTGCACGCCACGATCAATTCAATGACGAGAGCGAGGATGGGAACGATCTGAATGGTTCGAGAGGTGCGAGCAACCATGAGGATTTGTACGGGGACGAAAATGAAGATGATGAGAACGATGGAATTGTTTGCAGTATGGTGAGCGAAGAATACTGCGAGATGCTACGCAAGCTTGCAAATGAGAGATTCAAAACCAATAGTGAGCGTATCAGAAGATTAGAGGAAGATCTGTTCAAGAGGCAAGAAGTGCGTGGACCGAAATGGGAAGATAGCGAGGTAAGGAAAGAGAGGAAGCGAGCGGATGGACTGAGGATGCAGGATGTCTTGCGGCGCGAGGCTGGAGCACAGCATAGTCAGGTAGATGGAGATGACGACGTAGGAAATGGCATGTTGTTTGGCTCTGTGCCAATGTCTTAATCGACCGACGATAGTAGATGATGAACTGGCACATGCCTATAAATTCCTCATTCCTGATATGTTAGTTTGAATCAACTATGAGCACCGCAAGACCAGTAATAGCCTCTTTCAACTATCCCTCCGTTTGTGGCAAGCCCTAAGCATATCACATCGCTCGTACTTTCAATATAGCTTACGCATTGTGCTCTAGCCCAATGTGAAGTGTCCACCCAACAGATTGGAACGGTATCCTTTCAACATGAACAGATGCGACCACTTCCATGACGATAGTCTTAAGACATTAGGCCATCATTGTCCTTGTCGCTTCGTTGCTTTGGGGAAGCACTATCAAAGGTAGTATAATGGAATTTGTCCAGCCTGTCCAAGGCTTGGTCCAATCGCTCCATCTCAGCGCATAAGTCAAAGATTCGGTACAGTCTCTGCTGAAATTCATGAGTCAATAGACCTCCATTCGGGTTCATCCCAGGTCTAAGCAAGAGGTGTTCTGGAGTTTCAGGAGCAACCAACCAACCGAGCAACAGTGCGGCCGTAGGCAACTGGTATTATTTGACTAGCGAGATACATAGTGATGCCGCCCTCGTCCAATACCCCAATAAATTGCTCTGTATCCCTATAGGCATCGGTTTGACATCATTATCCGGTGTGTTATAGCGGAGGGACTATGGGAACCGAAGTAACTTTTTGCCTTTGGACAAGTCGCGTAGATTGAGATGAGCTAGAAACGCGTTGCGCAACTGTGTTCATTCCTGCCTACATGGGTCTCGTTGCAATGCCTCGAAATCCGGATGATCAGATGTTGAACATCACCTCGTACGAGACCATAACATTGTACATCGTTTTCCGATCCTTGGAGATGTGTATCTCGAGTCACAACAGCGCCAAATCAATGGAACCGCCTCTTTTAGGTAACAATTTGCCTTGTGTGTTGGCATAATCGTCATCAAGAGCGAAAAAAGGAACCGGCCATATGATAAAGACTTCGATATGCCGACTCTCCCCTCCGGTCTTATATTGAGAAAGCATGCTCTATGTTCCTCTGCAATCCAGATGAGGTGAAGATTGGTAGAAAAATGTTGTATGCATAGCTTAGTGTCCAATGTCTTTGTTATTGATCAGGCCCCTGGCTCTCTCCACCCAAAGCACGCCGTCAGCCTTCTCGATACTCGCAATCTCAGCAACTCTCTGTCTTCTGATATTGAGAGATTCTTCATCAAATTCAGACATAACCGTACGGCCAACGATCCCCACGTTCCTGGTGCTAGGCAGCCGGAGCATTTCCCTCTCGACTTTATATCCCACTCTGGCCGCCAGATGAGCGACCCAGTCACAAAGACTGGAGTAAGCAGAAGGCTGCTTCGCTTTTGACTTTGGATTCAGGTCTTTGAGGTCTCCCTGCTCGGGACCCTGACCGAAGACCGCCTCGTTGTCGGAGCAGGCGACAGCGATGGCTACCGATTTAGATTTGTTTACGTGAGCTGCAAAATATGATGGTGCTAAATCGTCTGCCGAATTGCTATTGAAGACCGAAGGAGCACGAAAGCGGAGGCCGGAAAGATTGTGCGAGCAGCACGGGATTGCAAGGAAAGGGGATGATGATATTGAGGCGAGAAGCGGTGTCCAGGGTGTCAGCTCATCTGCATGGTTGGAGATGATGAAAGTCCCCTTGGGAAAGATGCCATTGTGCCAGGCGGGAATGGCTTCGCCCTGGTTACCAGCAGAGGAGAGCCCTCGTGAGATGATACCGCCGTTAGTGTGATCGGGATGTTGGAGGTCTCCTTGGGAATCGAGGAGTGGCTGAGGTATTAGGATCAACGCTTGCAGATGCTGTTGAATCAAGTCATCGAATGTGTCCCATGTCTTCCTTCTTCGGGCATCAAAGCCCCAGCCGTGATATCCTTCTCGTATGAGTACGTCAACCAGAACTCCATTCCCGCAGCCAATGTCGACGAATCCGGCGTGATAAGGTCGCTCGTCATCACGACCGTCTCCAATTCCAACAGTGCCATCATACGCTCTATACATGTCTCTCCATAATTCAATAAGAAAAGCAGCAATGCCCAAGTCTTCAAAGACATGCTTGCTTGGCTCTGTCTTCTCCACCCAGCGATCACACAATCTCTTGGCATGTTTCTCTTTGAGCTCTGTGTATCTATCTTGCACTCGTTGCTGTGAGACTAATTGGTCATGATGTACACGTTTGGTGTAGCCTGTCAGCTGACCCTGGCCATGCTTGTAGACAGTCGTGAGCAGATGTTGACCAGTCCTCAGCAGGCGTGGTGGCAACGGTAGTTTTTCAGTAGGAAACAACTGGTAATGGAGAGAGACTGTGCCTTGAGGTGTCCCGGACGAAAGCGAAGGACTCCATAAATGAAGATACGCTAATGCTTGAACTCTAGGGTGATACCATGGGACCGTGTCAACATTGGGTGAATGTGGTATATAAATGACAACGGTCTGCTTCACACCGCCTGACGTAGGATTTGATTCAAGAAAGAGGCATGTTTGAGCAATGGGTTTGTCTAGCTGGGGATTTCTGGGTATCATCCGCCTGATGATTGTTCGTGTGACTTCGAATCCAGGCAAGTCTCCATCCCGGATATTGTACTTCTCCAAGGCTTCTCTTCGATCCCCTTCAGACAGGTCAACGTCTGTAATATCATTATTCTGGCTATCGTATAGCACATCGGCTCGAAAGAGCAAGCTTGAATTGATATTCGGGTTCTTGATGAGGTTCAGTGAGACCGATTCGAATATATCAGGTGGGAAACTGCAAGCGTGCTGCAGGACGGGCAGCCATGCTTGGTTTGGCAGTTGATTGGCAGGGTCAACGTCGGATTGTGCACCATCATGCAGCTCGTCACTATCGAGAACCTTCGCAGGCATTTACTTGAAGAAGTTTGAAATTTCCAGCGCCAACGGTGCTTATCAATTTTGGTGCCTGAGTTTACGTAGTAGTCAGGTCCGACCCGTGCCTGACCCGTGGGTCCCCAAAAGCTTGCTTAGTTTAGGGCCAACAAGGGCCAATCTTTGAGCTGAGCTTCAAAGCTTCACCAAAGACCCAGACAATCAGCCGCTTCCTCCAAATAACGACTGCGACCATTGAGATACAGTCGACTGCATACTCAGAACCACCCGCCATCCACACAATGTGGCAATCGCCCGCCGCCACAACCGGCAGCACAAACATGTCCTCCTCAACCAACGGCCCCCTCTTCACCCCCTCCCTCATCTCCCCCGCCGTCCTCTCCGCCCTCCCAGAAAACTACACCATGCGCCCCCTCCAGCGCTCAGACTACACCGCCGGCGTCCTCGACGTGCTGCGCGTGCTCACCACCGTGGGCGAAGTGACCGAGGAAGCGTGGACGGAACGATATGACTGGATGGCGAAGAGGGGGGATGAGTATTATATACTCGTTGTCTGTGATGGGAAGGGGAAGGTGGTAGGGACGGGGTGTGTGATGGTGGAGAGAAAATTGTAGGGTTTCCATGCAGGAATAGAGGAGGGTAGGTGCATGCTGACGGGGGGTTTAGTATACATAATCTGGGTCTGGTGGGACATATTGAGGATATTGCCGTGACGAAGGATCAGCAGGGGAAGAAGCTGGGCCTGCGGATAATAGAGGCGTTGGACTACGTTGCGAAGAAAGTGGGATGCTATAAGGTGGGTTCTTTCACGACTCCCTCGTTCGGTGGAGCCATTGCAGGACAGGCGCAGATCTGTAAAGGCTTTTATGGACCACACGCGACCAGTCAACACATTCAATGGATCAACGCGTGCATTGCACATCGTCAATGCCTTCCCACTCCCGTCTCTACCCCGGCCCTACATCCCCACCGCTCGCCCCCGTAGCCATCCATCCACATCCTCTTCCCAACTCTAACACCAAGCTAACATCCCAACCCTCAACAGACAATCCTAGACTGCTCCGAGACAAACGAAGGCTTCTACGTCAAATGCGGCTACAAAAGGGCGGGATTGGAAATGGCCCATTACTACGACAGGGATTGACTGCAAGATGGATCCAGAGTTGAGAAACTGTGATGCTGGAATGGGATGAGGACGGGGGCTTGCTTGGTCTTACGAACGAGGGGGTTAGAGAGGTGGATTTGGCATCATCTGGGCGTTAGAAGCGCGATCGCTTTCGTGCACGATTTTGAGAGAGTTAGCGAGCACTTAGATGCATGATATGTAAAGCGAGCCTGAAGTGATAGACAGCTTGCATGGCTAGTAACTGGATATGGTAGCATAAAAGCTCAAATATTAAAGTATCACGAAGCATCATTCACTTCCACAATTCACGAATGGATCTCATTATTGGGATCGTAGCGTTGATTGTGATTACATTAGCAAATAGCGATGTTGTAGAGTATGGTGTATTGAAGTCCAGCAATACACCGGAGTTCCCTAGATGCGTCAAGCCCAATATCTCAGCCCCAATGCCGTCCATCATCGAACAAAGCCATTCGTCATTTTCCGTCCAGCAAATTGCGCCAATTAGGGTATTGCAACATAGAGACGCCATCCCGAGCAACATGAGAAAAGGGTGTGGTAGTATGTGAAGCAAATCAGGAGCATAATATGTGCAGGAGAGTTGTCTCCGAGATAAAGCGAAGAGTGTAAGTACCGAAATAGATAAGCATGCAGGTGACCTTGCCGGGAACGTGTCATTCCTAATCCAGATGAGATGATGCAGGTGAGATGCAAGATCCCTGGGACCGCGTCATGCATATGCAGATTGATCTAGTAGTAGTTTCCTTTCGGTAAAGCACAGAAGATCCCGACGGAGATAGCAGTGATGATGAGCGCACCGCCGATGGCCTGGAGGAAGATGGTGTCCTGGATTTGGCGAAGAGCTGGCTCTTGGATCCACACCTCACGATCGAAAACCTTGCGGATGAGATTACGTTTCTCGTACTTGGCGATCCAGGGCTCATCTTCATAGCTGTTGGCACTAGCGAATGTGTCGAACGATCCTTTGCCTAATTCGAAGCTGGAAGATGGATCATCGTCTTCGGTAAAGAGTTCCCATGGACGCAAATGACGATGGTGCATGCCGTGAAGGACCTATAATCCTTTAGCGGTTGGCGCTGGTCTATCGAGGTATTCTCGGGTTGACTTACCACACACATTCCTTTCCAAGCACAGATCAAGGTCGACACGCCGATCATGAAGCCGATCGCTGAGAGGACTCTCCAGCCTCGGCCGGCGTTGCTGAGAGTAATGAGGGCGGCAGCAATGATACCGCCGACGATACCTCCAACGCCAAGGCCACGAGCGAAGATGACACGAGATTGGTTGCCGTTGCAGATGGTCCATCGAATGAAATTTGGGTGGGCTTGGTGACGAAGTGTCCACTCAATCGTGTGGACAACAGTGCCGAATGCTGTGGGATGAGTGGTGTTTGCTAGAGCGTGGAGCAAGGTAGATCGTTCCTTCGCAGAGATGTTGAGCTGTCGAGGGGCTCCATCTGCTATGTAAGTTGCAATGATGCGTGATACTTCCTCTCGGAATGGCTGGATCGTGACTACCACGAGATCAATAATTGTCGAATCATAATGAATTATATTGCTCACATGGTTGCCATTTGAGGTCAGCGCCTTCGAAAGCACCTGCGGCTTTGCTGCGAAATGACTTGTTGGTGTTCGAGTGCAAAGTAGATGCGTTGTCGCTCCACGACCGCTCGATAATAGGAGCGCTGGCCCTATCGTTGCTTGGGGTCCTTGGCGGTGTGCAGAACGGGTTTCCTTTGACCTCTACTACGCTGGCCGAGGGTGGACCAAAGTCGGTACCCTTGAAGACAGCTGCAGTTTCTGCACTGACTTGCTGCTTAAACGGTGCTGGCCCAGTCCGTCCCTGTGCATCAAGTTCTGCTTGTTCCGCAGACCATATCGGGGCAAGAGCTCGCTCGTTTGCTGGTTGCTCAGAGAAACGCTTGGTATAATCTCGGTACCAGAGAAAGAACTGTAGGTTCTCTGCTGCATGCTCGATGTAGACAAGATAGTTCATGAAGTCACGAGTGGTGCATGGCTATAGGATGTCAAGTCAGCTTTGATGCCCCCAAATTCGATCGACAATGGCAAGGTCTGAGAGGACGATAAGAGCATGAACGACTAGATAACGTGAGGGAAAGCAGATAAAGGGTACGAGGGCTCATGGCCTGTTGTATGTTCTTAGCCAGGCAGAAGGAAGGATGCTTACAGGACAAGTGCCTCCAGCAATAATACGGTCAAAGGACAATGCATCCGGTATGCCAAAGGCCGAACCTGAGCCTTGTGAATCGATGGATCCCTCGCCAAGTGACTTGGGCTTCTCGTCCCCAATGAGGGAGGCTCTAGCAGAATCAACGTGGGCAGGACGACGGTAGGTCAATGAATAGACCATTGTTGCTGGCTGCTGAGTGTGCTGTAAGGGTGCTGTAAAGAGATGGTCTGATGCCAATACGAAGGAGTGTGTATGTAGAGTGATTGTACACGAATGGAAAGATAGGAGCGAAGGTGGGGACGGAGATCCCTCCACAAGGTGTGCTTAAAGTCAAAAAGAGAGTTGTGAGGTTCTGGAAGCTCGGTCCAAGTGTGCACCAAGAATCTCTCCGATATTAACGTTCGAGGAAATTGACAAATACCCACTCTGGCAAGTATATTATAGCACCAAGGCTATGACTTGAGAAAGACCAGGGGTAGAATTTGAGGGAGACGTTGACTCTTCTTGAAAGCGGCAGTCTGTGATACGTCCCCACCCCCGTGGCCGCAACGTCGCCTACGGCTCAAAAGCAAGAGGATCCCGTGAGAATCCAGGAACAAGGGTATCGTGAGCGGGAGTGCTAGGGAAGTGCTGCATCTTGCAATACGTGGGGCAGTCAAACTGACTGGGTACCCATGTCAGACATCAATGAGGCTCTCAGCCATGTGCTGCTTCCATCCTGTCATCAAGCCGCAGCTGCTGCTATGCACAACGCCTCCAAAATCTTCAAACAGCCACCTTTGATATGACATAGAGGGATGAACGATCCAGCATCATGCAACTCGTCACATAGTCAGACGCTATGCCTTCTCATTAGAGTCATTACCCTCAGAAAGCCTAGCTCAAACCGCCCCCTCATCTTCGAGGCTGTTGTACCATTCTTCGCTGGTAACCTCCACGTCGTCGCTCATATTCTCCGAGTCAAAGCGTGGGAAGAGTAAGTCGTGGCGTAATTGACGCCCGCTGAATGTCCCGCCCGCGGCCTGCTTCTCGCTTTCTCTGCCAATCAGCTGCTCGCAACGAAATCTCCACACGCGCATCTATCACGTTCGAGACTCCCTCCAGAGGCTTGAGGAGATTACCAATCTAACTAGATGCGAGTTAGAAGTCGCCGCTGGGGGTTTGAAGTGCCATGAGGCTGAAGCTACCGGCAGATCGTTCAAATTCTAAAATTGTTGGCCCACGATTGCCGATGTGAATGCATACCTCCTCCAGGGGCCGTCTACGACACGAGAGGGACTCAATCGAGATCTGGACTGGCTCTTACGGGATGACAGCGTACACAAGCTGGGAGTTCGAGACATGCTGTTATCTGCCATAAGCGAACAATCGACATATTGTATGTCCACAAGTCGACCTGTCATCATAGATCTCAATGTGGCCTTTGACTTGTCGGTCCTGCACGGACCAACGATCGGCGATATCGATCGTCCATCACCTAGTACAGGATGGTAGTAACCGCACTTCCCCAAAGGCCGAGATCTTCCTGGGAGAAGTGGAGAACCTCCTGAGATACGCGAGGTGGATGCTTAAATCTAGTGCTAGATAAGCTAGGTCGAAACCGGGTTCCTTAGGTACCCTTCCGGCCTTCCCTGACTTGGGTCATACCCGGAGTTGCCCAAAAGATCGACCCGTTATGCTTGGTCCATGCGCCAAGGAGCTAAAGCACACTCTCATGCCGTCAGGCGTGGGAAATCAGCATGTTTCATGTCGCATGGACAAGGGCCGACTCGAATGCCCGTAACGAAAAAACAAACCGGTCAAGACTGGAGAGTGAAGATTATTTCTAGCTACAGCTTCGCAGCAAATCAGGCCTTCTCTTGTACCAGCCAAAGATGACCTGAACTCCTGTCAATGCTTGAGAAGTAGTTCTACAGAACACGATCGTTTCAAGATAGACGGGCCTGACTCCCTCCACTCCCTTTGCAAGCTTGCCCGATACCTCACCTTCTTCCTCCGCCCATCCTCACAATCGCGATACCTACACGAAGGCAAAGAGCCATGGGCCCGTGTCTCTAGCGCTGCTAAGAATATCGGTTGTGCAATTGCAGAAGAGCTTGTCAAAGATGGATACAGTATTGTCCATCACCATCAAGATCAGCAGACAGTTCTAGATGCCGAAGCACAGCTGAAGAAATACGCCCGAACTTGAAGATTCGGATATGGATACGCCTTTCAACCGACTGCGGACCTGCAGGTTTCCTATAACGATTTCTAGGATATTTATCTCGCAATCCAAGCCCACAGTGTTGGCGGTCTCCGTGGCCGTCCCTCAATATCTTTTGAGAGCTGGGACAGGTATACAATGAAGGAACATGACAATGCAATGTTATCTAAAATATGCTTCACGCCCTAGCTCCCGCGAGTCTTTCTCCCAACACTCGACCGCAACCACCCAAATGTGTTACCGAACCTGTCATCGGCCGGCTCAACCGGATGTCCCAAGTTGAGCATCTACAGCAGCTACAAACCCACATCGGCTTGTTCACCATGGCTTAGAGTGCGGAGATACGAGTCGAGGAAAGAGATGTCAAAATATGGGGATATGAGCAGGAAACCTGTGGAGTCTCAGCCATCAGGGTTCCCTACATACTCGAACAGTCATGGCACAACGATCTGCTCGGGCAGCGATGAGCCGCTCGGCTAGGGCGGGATATACGTTGGTGACTATAGGTCACGCTGGCTGGAATTGCTCGTGGTAGGATTGCTACCTGAGAAAATCATTTAGGGCGAGCGATCGATATCGTACAGCATGAGGTAAGGATCAATCGGATGCTCTGATTCCCGAAATGGGTGTGCAAAGGAATTCAGTTAAGATGGTGATGAATGGGTAAATGCGAAAGACAGCGTGATTCTTTGGTACATATTGACCCAAATTTGTCTGTATGGTCGAATATCAACCATTTACTTCCACTATTGTCAGTAAAAGGGACACTGATTGATTGATTGATCTGATGTTACATTTTTTTAGCTCATCGATCGATAACAACGTGCTCAAGGCTACTGCACACAATAATCTCGATGCCGCCCCTCACGAACTGAGAGCCCCGTCCACCCCCATCATTCACGCCTCAACCTCAAGCAAAGCTTCCCCTCTCTACTCTTAGACCCAATCATCGGCGCTTCGCTATGACAGCCCCAGCGCACTTCCTACGAGATTGTCTCACATTGACAGACTTTCAAATACCACTCTGTGTTCCAAACAAGCTGACTCCTAATGCCGCTGGCATGGAAATAATCACAGCTACATCACAAACGCCTGCGCAGCAACAGCCTATCTCCTCCCCAATAATTTAACGCAATGCCACTTTTCGCCCCTGATCTTCGCCATCTTACTTGGGAGTCGAACCCTTGAATAGGTCGAGATTGCGTTCTTGCTAGCATCTAAAGGAGTCGTATATCGAACATTAACGAAAAGTGCAGTATCAGATTCTACGCATTCGTTTTGAGTGGATCCGCAGACCGACGCAGCTAAGGTGTAAAGGGTTGAAAAAGCTGGAAATACTGCCCGATAGGGACCTTATTGAAGATGGCGTCAGCCGTGATTAGGAAGTGTCTTATAAGGTATAGGTGCCATAAGCACAAATGACACCATCGGAGGCTCCGGAGCGTGCGGTGGCAAAGTTCGTCTGAGCTGGGGGTTCTATTCTGCCTGGGACCACCGTATCCGTGCGTTCGGAAAGAGGGTAACGAGCTAGTCGATGATATATCCGGATCTCTCGCCCTAAGCCTTCAGTATCCCATTACCATTTGCCGGCTGATCGGTATCGTCGAACTTGTTATCAAAGGCTACGCTATCTCATCCCTCTGAGTCTGCAGGTCTCGGTTGCTCTCCACGAGACTTATGGTCTACTTCCCCAATTCTTCGACGTTTTCGTCGGACTACTTAGCGTCGAATGGAAAGTGCTGCTTCCGGACGAAGGCGGACAGGATGACCTTACCAGGCCGCTACGAACGTCTGGCAGTCAGTATTCCTATCTAATAAATCGCCACATAGATGAGCATCCACGAAGAGGAGCTGCTCTTCGGATATCGTCTGCTGGCCGAATTCGGCATATCCTTCACAAAACGAACTATTACTCTGGCGGTTAGACGCGTCCCGAGTGAGTTCCTATAGGGACCAGTCATCAGCGTGCCGAAGTGCGCTGTGGATTTGTTCGTGGATCTTATTGAGCGTTATTTCTCTAAGCTTAGGTGAGAAGGTTCGGCGCAGGACTTTGTTCTTTGGCTTGTCTATTTTGGTTACAATGGGGTTCGAAGAACTGAATGCCCATCTTCAAATCTCCTCTGCAGTTTGGTATCTGACTTATTCTACTCAAGTTCGGCTTGTTTCAATTTATTTGCCAAAACATCCGCGCGGGAACTATCATATCGGCTGCCAACTCCTCGATGTGGGTCGCTATCAAATCTTTGAACGTTTTCTTGAGATTGTTGAATTCTTGGACCTTCACATTCTAGAATGTCCGCGGCCGAATGTACTCAAGATCCTCCGGGATGAAGCTCAGCCATGTAAGATCCCAGACATGCGAGCTGCACTCCTCTCTTCCCCACAGCTCTCTCAATTTTCGTACTCGTGGTTTCTTATGTAGAGGGAGCCATCGATCGCCTTTTGAATTAGTCCTCGTTCCAGTGCCGCTCTTTAACAGGGAAGGGGACATGCTTCTTGACAGCTCTTGAGGGTTTGGGAGATGTTGGCGGTAATGTTATATGTAGGATTGCGTCTCCAAGTGGACCGGTGAATAGTTCACGAACTTGTTCGTAAAGGATCCGACTACATTGTGGACCGATTTCCCGCAGGAAATGGTCCTCGACTGGTGGTCTCGTGGCATTTTGATACACTTCCCAGGCCAGGCGAGGCGGGTTTGGAAATCTCTTGCTGGTGTCGTCAAGCGTTGGATGAAGCACGAAAGTTGGAGGAGATGGTTTACTGTTGTGATGAAAACATGTTAGCCATTGATGTGACACTGGCGATTATCTTTTGCGTTACTATATTCCTCTTTTATTCGTAGGTTCATCATAATCCCGTCACGGTCCTTGATCTTAACCTTCCCACCTTCCATTAGTCCAAAGTCGATGTCGCTTTGCGTATCTTAATATCGTCACTGTTATTTTTCGCCTTGAACGTACCAATCGAAATTATCATTCCAATTTCGTGATCTGCGTCGGCGTCGTATGTAAGTCAACTTCAAGCAAAATCGGAAAGGCTTGCGCCGGATACCTTGCTTCGAGAAGGGCGTTGTCTCGTCTTCGTTGTCGATGTCTGAGTCTTGTTTCTGGCGATTTCGGTGGTTGAGGATGGAGAATGCAATTTTTGAGACGCACGTCTTCACGAAGCCGGAATAGGAACTCGATGCACCCAGAAATCCTCATATATATAAGAGTACAAGTATGTATATATATCGCAAGTGAAATGTTATTGATGGACGAATAATTCTTCGGCAGTAAGCTATGGCCGCAGCCTAAGTATGTTCACTGAGAGAATTGAAACCCAAGCTGACCTTATACCTCAACCACAATATCCTCGATCGCATCTCCAACCCACATCCAAAAACACGCATCTTAAGACTTCCGTTAAACGATACCATAAATTGAATGGATGATCGCTCGTCATTGCTCGGATCTCACGAGCGGGGGTTTGGATTCTTTCGTCTGCGAGGAAATCTTTCACGGTCTATATATGTGTCTCTCTCCTTCCAAAGCGTTCACTTTGTCCCCTGTTGGTTGCTTCCTTCGAATCAGACTAGAGTGTCTATGTCCGTTTTCGCTCGTCTTGTGGAGCATGAGCTGAGGACTGGTGTAATGTGGAGAATGAAGGCATCCATTGTTAAAAAAATGACAGCCGGTGGGTTTTTTATTTGATGAGAAGTATAGTGATCTTTTTAGTTCCATAAGTGGCGTTGAGAGTTTACCTCTAGTAGTCATAGGGAGGCAGATTGTGCGAGGCTCACGGTAGTGGGTGAGGGTTTCCCCGATTTATGAAGGATGAATGTTGATTTTGAGATGTGAGATGTGAGTGGGAGGAGTTGGGAAGTGTGTTTGTACATGGGTTAGAAGACGTCGCAAGATGCACGATATGCGTGGTGGAAGACGGTTTATATGGTGTTCAATGCTGGTTGTGTTCGGTCATTGAATGAATGGGGAGGATGAAGGGAACGAGTAGATGTGAATGGAAGCAAATGATGATTTAACGAATGGAAAATTCTAATTTGCACAGGCTTCCTATGCTGCCGATGACGAGATGAAGGATCTCATGAAGGGAATAGTAGATGGATGTCGCTATGACAATCGAAGTGGCTCACTGGTACTTGAAATGACTGTAGCGGCAGCTTCACAGGACCAGAGTGTCGACTCCTTGGTTGAAAGGGAGTGTCAAGTGTAATTCTTGCAATGCCTGGACGATTAGGCGTACAACGAAGATCCCATCAATGACAATCAGCATGCTGTCAGGCTTTGTAATGCGGAAACCCTTTATTCGATACCTCGTAGGCTCAAGGCGATGTGCGAGTTTAAAGTCTTGATTATCCATATTTGCGCTGCTGTGTTCTAAACACGGAACAGTATATGGAATTTTTGGAATACCTATAGCAATGGAAAGTCGCTGCGATGTGAGGATACTATCGATCTTCTGTTTTTAGTCTTCTGCTAACTATTCATTAGATATGGGAAATCCATCTTTGATATGGGAACGGTAAATTTGATAAGGTAGACTTCGAGGGTGACGATTAAGATCTATAATACGGCCGCTACTATACATGCAAATACTCAAATAAACGTTGTTGGCAGGAATCGATATCAGGTTATAATCCGAGATGAGAAATCTGAGTCTTTGTATTCAAGGATAACAAACGTTGGGGAAGAAGCATGCTCAACACAAAAGTGTTTTTGTCTTTTAGCAAACAAATTGAAAATTATCTACCCGCAGACACCAGCTCTGAGATACTGTATTTCCATTCCAACAAGGACATTATGCAACAGCCCACGACCGAAGTGTGTCACTGTGTTAAAGATATCCATGTCATGCCGCCCTCTATCACCTTCACTCTCCAGCGCCCCGCACGCATAGTAAGAGCCTAACCCCCACAACTTCCCCAGCATATCTCAAACCTTTGCAAACAACATCATGACAGTCATCAAACCTTCTCCACGTCGTCGCCATCCACGTGCAACGCTTGTATCGTGGCCTAATAACATCCCCCAGCGTCCTCGAGGGTCTAGCTCTCATGTTCCAACACCAGCATCTCGTCGACAACACGCAGTCTCAAAGCACCGTTATCACGCAAGAAAGCCTTCCGCAAGGCCTCATTCATCTAAGAACCCCGCCTCCGGGCGAGCTTTCAGACCAGTGAATCGGGCCACACGTCCACCCACCCGCCCAATTCGTCGGAAACCCGTTCCTCAACACAATCCCAGACAAATTCCACGCCAGCAAACCAACGTCGTAACCCATACGCCAAAAAAGAAAAGAGATGTTTCAGAAGGTAACCAAGTCACCTCCCCCATCACAAAACGCACCCCGCTAACACCAAGCCCCCAGACTCCTTCGACAGATCCATGACCCAGTACAACAACGCCTACGAACACCGCCTCCACTCCCTCCGCAAATGGGTGAACCTCAAGCACGCCGAACAACGCATCGATCACGGCGTGGCAAAAGAACTCAACGCCTACTTCGGGAAGCGCAAGTTCGGCGAGCGGCCGTCGGCAAAGGTGATGTCCAAGTATGCGTGTCAGGCGCTGGAGCTGAGCGAGCATGATCTCGGTACCGATTTGGCGTGGGCGAGGGGGAGGACGTGGATGTTTGGGGAGAGGTGGGGGAGTTTGTTGGG
>JAABUK010002156.1_pt1 | contig 35940 bp, 35 predicted proteins | sample 5559141 | NCBI WGS metagenome assembly JAABUK01 (sample SAMN10711869, study PRJNA513367) | rock metagenome | isolation source: Antarctica rocks | place: Antarctica: Victoria Land, Pudding Butte nord | collected 2016-01-03
TCAGCACCGGCCGGCCGCTGTCGAACAGCACGGCATGCAGCGCGTCGCTGCTGCTCACGTCGTCGCCGCCCTCCGGGTGCGGCACCACGGTCAGGTCGGCCAGGCGGGAGAGCTGCGCCACCAGGTCTTCCTCCCGGCCGGTGGCGCTGGCAAAGTTGGCAGTGGCGCCGTCGCCGCGGTGCGGCTCGGCGACGGTCACGCCGTGCTCCGCCAAGAAGCGGTCGAACATCGCGCGCACGGCGGCGCTGCGCTGGCTGCCTTCTTTTTCGGTGGCCGACATCATCTCCTCGATCATGGCGCCGGACAGACCCTCGCCGGCCAGCGGCGCCACGTCGCGGCTGTCCACCTGGACGTGCAAGGCCGTCAGGTGCGCGTCCCACATCCGCGCGACCATCAGCGCCGTCGTCAACGCGGCTTCCCCGGCGGCGGTGCCGGTCAGCGGTAGCAGCAGCTTGCGTATCGGCATGGCGTGCGCTCCTCGTTGTTCGATTCCGGGGAAGCTAGACCAGGCTGGCAGGAAACTGGAAGCGCCGTGCGCCAGGGAGGGCTTGGGTCAGGGATATAAGGCCTGCGTCGTCCACCCGCCGGCTGTCCGCGTGTAAACCCGGCGGTCATGCAGCCGGAACGGCATATCCTGCCAAAACTCCATAACAGCCGGGCGCACGCGGAAGCCGGACCAATGCGGCGGCCGGGGGATGGCGTCGCCGGGGTGCCGCGCGTCGTAATCGGCCACCCGCCGTTCCAGCTCGGCGCGGGAGGGCAGGGGGCGGGACTGGTCGGACGCCCAGGCGCCCAGGCGGCTGATGCGGGCGCGGCTGGCGTAGTAGGCGTCGGCCTCCGCATCCGTCACATCGGACACCTCGCCCTCGATCCGCACCTGCCGCTGCAGGGTCTTCCAGTGGAACAGCAGGGCAGCGCGCGGGTTGGCGCGCAGCTCACCACCCTTGCGGCCCTCCCGGTTGGTGTAGAACACGAAGCCCCGCTCGTCATAGTCCTTCAGCAGCACGATCCGGGCCGACGGGGTGCCGTCTGGCGTGCAGGTGGCGACGGTCATGGCGTTGGGATCGTTGGGCTCGGTGCGCGTGGCCTCGGCCATCCAGGCGCCAAACAGCGCCAGCGGGTCGTCGGACTGCGGGATGCCGCGGGCATCTAACGTGGGCAGGGGGGTGTCGGGCATGGGATCGTCCTTTGGCTGCACCCATCATGCCCCGGATGGGCAAGGGCTGTAAGGGCAGGCCGTGTCCCGGCGCCAATGGCCGACCCCTCCCATGACCGCACGCCATTCGTCAGGCATGGCCAGCGCTTGCCGCCATGCCATCGAGCGCACTCACCGCATTGCCCGGCAAGTCCAGTTCGCCGACGGCCAGGTTCTCCCGCAGATGCTCGACGGACGAGGTGCCGGGGATCAGCAGGATGTTTGGCGAGCGGCGGAGCAGCCAAGCCAGCGCCACCTGCATGGGCGTGGCGCCAAGGCTCGCGGCGACCTCGGACAGGGCCGCCGATTGCAGCGGGTTGAAACCGCCGAGTGGAAAGAACGGCACGTAGGCGATGCCATCGTGGGCAAGGCTGTCAATCAGCGCATCGTCGTCCCGGTGCGCCAGGTTATACTGGTTCTGCACGCAGACGATGTCGCAGATGCCGCGCCCTTCCTCGACCTGCGCGGGCGTGACGTTGCTCAGCCCGATGTGGCGCACCAGGCCCTGCCGCTGCAGGCCGGCCAACACCGTGAGCGGCGCCTCCAGCGATCCCTCGGCCGGGCCATGCGCGAACATCAGGCGCACGTTGACCACGTCGAGCACGTCCAGGCCGAGGTTGCGCAGGTTGTCGTGCACCGCCTGCGTCAACTCCTCGGGCGAGAAGGCCGGGTTCCAGGATTTATCCTCGCCGCGGCGGGCGCCGATCTTGGTGACGATCACGAGGTCGTCGGGGTAGGGGTGCAGCGCCTCGCGGATTAGCCCATTAGTGACGTGCGGGCCATAGAAGTCGCTCGTATCTATGTGGTCCACGCCGTTCGCGACCGCTTCCCGCAGCACCGCCAGCGCCGCGTCGCGATCCCTGGGCGGCCCGAACACGCCGGGGCCTGCAAGCTGCATGGCGCCGTAGCCGAGGCGGTTCACGGCGCGGCTGCCGAGCGTGAACGTGCCGGAGTTGTTAGTGGTAAGCATGGTCTGTCTCCTGTTGGCCTGCTACCTAACTGGACGTTGCCCGCCCGCCCGATAATCCGGTAAAATCCGCACGGGTTGTGCGGAGCGGCGAACAATGACAGCGAACGTCGCGGACCTGAACGCCTTCCTCGCGGTGGCACGCGCCAGGAGCTTCCGAGGCGGCGCCCGCGCCAGCGGCGGCAGCGCGTCCGGGCTGAGCGAGGCAGTACGCCGGCTGGAGGGGCAGCTCGGCGTCAGGCTGCTCCACCGCACGACGCGCAGCGTTGTCCCGACCGAGGCCGGCGCGCGCATGCTGGAACGGCTCGGACCCGCGCTCGCCGAGGTGGAGGCGGCGCTCGATGTGGTGAACGGCTACCGCGACCGTCCCGCGGGCACCCTGCGCCTCAACGTGCCGATCAGCGCGTCGCGGCTGGTGCTGCCTGCGATCGTGCCGCCCTTCCTGGCCGCCTACCCCGACATACGGCTGGAGGTGATCGCCGAGGACGGCTTCGTTGACGTGCTCGCCGCCGGCTGCGACGCCGGCATCCGCTACGACGAGCGGCTGGAGCAGGACATGATCGCGGTGCCGATCGGGCCGCGGGTGCAGCGCTTCGCGACCGCCGCCTCGCCGGGCTACCTCGCCCGGCGCGGCCGTCCAGAGCATCCGCGTGACCTGCTCGGCCACGCCTGCCTGCGAGGCCAGTTCAGCGGCCGCGCAATGGCGTCCTGGGAGTTCGAGCGCGGCGGCGAGGTGGTGCGGGTTGATCCCACCGGTCCCCTGCTGGTGCGGGCCGGTGCGGCAACCGACCTGGCAGTTGATGCGGCCGTCGCCGGAACCGGCATCATATGCTTGTTCGAGGACTGGCTCCGCCCATACCTCGACAGCGGCGCTCTTGAACCCGTGCTGGAACCGTGGTGGCAGTCGTTTTCTGGGCCGTTCCTTTACTATCCCGGCCGGCGCTTGCTGCCTGCGCCGCTGCGGGCCTTCGTGGACTTCATCAAGGCGCCGGGTGACCGGCCCTGAAACCCGCTCCCGGACCGCGCCGCCCGGGCGCAGGGCCGTCAGCGGCATGGGCGCCGCCCGGCGTCAGAAGTGGAACGCCTCCGGCGCGAAAAAGCCGATCCCGGACAGCGCCAAGCCGCCGGCAGCCAAGGCCAGGCTCACGAACAGCAGCCATGAGGCGCTGGTGATGATGGTCGCGGAGGCAATCACGATGGCCACCTGCAGCAGCGCCGCGGCGTATTCGAAGAAGTGGTATTGCGCCATGTAATGGTCCCGCTGCTCCTCCGCATGGCGGGCGTTGGCGGTCAGTTCCTTGCGTCCGTCCTTGCCGTTGCTCTCCCAACCGGCCGACTGGTCGCGCCAAGTCTTCTGTTGCGCATCAATCGCCGCACGGACGGCATTATCGGACGTCGTCAGCTTCTGGATGTCTGCCGTGGCAATCGCGGCGCTGTTCGTTGTTTGGCGCACCGTGCGGGCCTGGAAAAACGACCATAGGTTGGCCGACTCGACGTTGAGCGTGATCGCATGGGTCTGGGCGCTCTTGCCGCCGGTCTCGACGACCGCCAGAAGCAGCGCCAGCACCGCAATCACCAGCGCGACCCGCTTATCCCCGCCCTCGATGTGCCCGCCATGTGCCCCTTCCATCACCGCCTCCGCTTTGTTCCAGGGGTGATGGCACGAAGGTGAGGCAGTGTCAGCCCCCGGCGTCGCCTGGGCAGTGTCTCAGTGTGAGATGAGTGCTGCTAACCCGGCTCATTCCGTGGTTCAGGCGAAGCGCGGGCTTTACAAGAAAGGCTTGATGTCGTTTGAGTGCGCCGCGAGCGAACGAAGCCGACTACCGTGAACGCAAGCCAGAGAACCTGCGTCACGAAAGCTGCAAGGTTGAAGTTCCAGATCAACGAATAGATAACGGCAATGCCGCCAACAGCATTCAGAATACTGTATCGTATATCGGATAGCCCAAGAATACCGAGCTGCAGGCTGGCATATGCCCCTACGTAAAGAGCAACTCCGATCAACCCGATCACATCAGGAAAGGTCACTGCGGCACCTCGATCTACCCTGGGACCCAGCATACCCTTTCCAAGCGGTCATTCCTGCTGAAACGCGCCACTCTATAACGGCGAAAGACGGGACCGCATTGCAGGCGCGGCATCGAAATCGGAAGGGGCACGAGTCAAACTGAGGCACTACCGTCGCCCGAAGCCGCCTTGCGGCCGATCACGGCCCATAGCGGATCGCCCGCCCGGTCGCCGCGGACGACTTCCCGGCCCTCCACTTCGGCAAACCCGGCGCGACGCAGATACAGCCCGATCAGCCCCGCCTGGTCCGGCCCTTCCAGCGCCTGCCAGATCGCCACCGCCTTGGTCGGGAAGCAGCGGTTGCTGTAGCTGATGACGACGGGTCCGCCGGGCCGCAGCACCCGGGCAACCTCTCGCATCACCTCGACGGGATGCTGCAAGTATTGGACGCCGACGCAGATGCACGCGGCATCCATGCTGGCGTCCTCCAGCGGCAGCACCTGGTTTTCGTTCAGGTTCTGCACAAAGCGGCGGTCCAGGCGCGGATTGACCTGCAGCTCCTGCATGTTCATGCCATGGCCGGCAACCTCGGCATACCGCACCTCCGGCGGCAGGTGGCTGACCCAACTGCTCATCAGGTCCAGCACCCGCCCGCCCGCCGGCAGCACCTCCCGATACAATTCTGTCAGCCCGGCGATGGCACGGTCGTCAATGTGGTTGACCAGCCTCGCCTGCACGTAAAACTGCGTGTCGGACGAGGCGTCCGCCTTAGCGAATGCACCCTGCGGCAACTCCGGCAAGTCGTTCATCGGCTTATACCGGCTCGAAATCGAAGCTGCCGTCCTTGGATTGCCAGGTCTGCACAGTCAGGACCTTGGCCCCCCCCTTGCTCTCATGCGGCCCGTGCACCTGCCCGGCGGCGTGGGTCATGAAGGCGCCGGGGCCATACTCCTGCCCGGCATCCTGCAGGTCGCCTTCCAGGACATAGTGCATCTCGGACCCGGCCTGGTGCTTGTGCGCCGGGATCACGCCGCCGGCCGGCAGGTGGACGATGGTGGTGACCACGCCGCGGCCCTGGTCCTCGTTCATGATCTGGATGCGGAACTCGCCGGTCGCGCCGGGGATCTGGAACGGGGTCGCCTCGATGCCGTCCGCCGCCAGCTTGATGCCCTGTATATCCATTCCTGTAAGCCCTTCGCGTTGGTGTCCGGGGGCAACGCCGCATCCTCCGCCCGGTTCATGCTTCCGTGCCGGGCATCTGCGGGGCTACCATGCGCCGCATAAAGCGGAGGACCGCCCCATGGCGCACACGAACTCGACCCATCCCGAAACCCTGGCCCTGCACGCGGGCTGGCGCAGCGACCCGGCGACCGGCGCCGTCGCGGTGCCGATCTACCAGACCACCAGCTTTCAGTTCGAAAGCGCGGAGCACGCGGCCGACCTGTTCGCGCTGAAGCAGCTCGGCAACATCTACACCCGCATCATGAACCCGACCGCCGACGTGCTGGAAAAGCGCGTCGCAGCACTTGAGGGCGGAGTGGCGGCGCTGGCCGTGGCGTCCGGCCAGGCGGCGTCGGCGCTGGCGGTGCAGAACCTGGCGGTGGCCGGGGACAACATCGTCAGCTCCACCGACCTGTATGGCGGCACCTGGAACCTGTTCGCCAACACGTTGCGCGACCAGGGGATCGAGGTCCGCTTCGTGGACCCTGCCGACCCCGAGGCGTTCGAGCGCGCGACCGACGCCCGCACCCGCGCCTACTACGCCGAAACCCTGCCGAACCCGAAGCTGCAGGTGTTCCCCATCGCCGAGGTCGCCGCCATCGGCCGGCGGCATGGCATCCCGCTCATCATGGACAACACCGCGGCGCCGCTGCTGGTGCGCCCGTTCGACCATGGGGCGGCGGTGGTGGTGTATTCCGCGACCAAGTACCTGGGCGGGCACGGCACCACGATTGCCGGGCTGATCGTGGACGGCGGCAACTTCGACTGGGCGGCATATCCCGAGCGGCAGCCGACGCTGCACCGGCCCGATCCCAGCTATCACGGCGCGGTGTGGGTGGAAGCGGCCAAGCCGCTCGGCCCCATCGCCTACATCCTGAAGGCGCGCGTGACCCTGCTGCGCGACCTCGGCCCGGCGCTCAGCCCGCATAGCGCCTTCCTGGTGCTGCAAGGCATCGACACCGTCGCGCTGCGGATGGAGCGGCATTGCAGCAACGCCCAGGCCGTCGTGGACTTCCTGTCCAACCGTCCGGAAGTGGCGCGGGTGATCCACCCGTCGAAACAAACGGGGGAGGCCGCGTCGCGCACCCGGCGCTACATGACCCGCGGGCTCGGTGGTCTCGTCGGGATGGAGCTGGCGGGCGGTGCGGACGCCGGGCGGGCGTTCATCGACCGGCTGCAGATGGTGCTGCACGTCGCGAACATCGGCGACGCCCGCACATTGGCGATCCATCCCGCCAGCACGACGCACTCGCAACTGGAGGCGGAGGAGCAGATGGCGGCGGGGGTCAGCCCCGGCTATGTGCGGCTGTCCATCGGCATCGAGCACATCAGCGACATCCTGGCCGACCTGGGCCAGGCGCTGGACGCCGTCGCGGTGCGGGCGGCGGCGTAACGCAGGCACTGCCCGCTTCTGGCCGTGGCGGCGTGGCTCGGCTTCGGCTGCTGCAATCCGCCGCGTCCTGTCGTAAGACGCCTTACCTGCCCCCATCCCCGGTGCCCGGTCGCACCGGGGATGACGCAGCATCCACCCATTCCACCCACTACAGGACACCCAAATGGACGACATGAAGGCAGCGGCAGCCAAGCATCACGAGGATGCCGCGCACCACTTCGAAGTGGCCGCCAAGATGCACCACGACGCGGCCAAGCACTGCGCCTCGGGCAACTACGAGAAGGCCGAGAGCTTGGCCACGTCGGCAGCCGAAGCCGAGGGCGTGGCGAACCGGCACGCCATGCAGGCGGTGGACGGCTACCGCCAGCACGCCCAGGAGGTCACGGACCGCAAGGCCGAGGCCGAGGCAGAGGAAGCGGCGCGGGTCGCCAAGCATGATGCCAAGGCCGCCGCGAAGGGCTAGCTTCGCCCGGCCAGCAGGAAACGTACGTCAAACAGAGCGGCCCGGATGTTTGCCGCTCTGTTTGCGATACGGTTTAATGCTGGTTGGCATGACGTTCTTGGCCAACTGGCCTTCATGGCGAGGAACAGAGTTGCTGAACGGGATGCCGTAAATGCAATCTTGCCTGACCTGCAAAAGCAACCCTGGAAGCCCCTCTTGCCCCAAGTCCCAGGGAAACCGGAAACAAGCATCGCCTTGCCCGGCAGCAGCCGCCGCGCTATCTTTGCGCCAGCGCGGGCGTAGCATAGTGGTAATGCGGTAGCCTTCCAAGCTACTGATGAGGGTTCGATTCCCTCCGCCCGCTCCAGCCTACCGCAGCAAGATGTAGTTGATCGTCAGCGGTATCGTAATCGTCGGATTGGGGTTCTCCGCCGGTAGCGGCGCCAGTTGCGCGTTCCGCCACACGGACATGGCCGCCATGTCCAGCCAGGGCGAGCCACTGCGGCTCTTCACCTCCACCGACTGCACCCGCCCCAGGCGGTTCACCACCAACGTGACCTGAACCGTCCCGTCTTCACCATTCTCCGCAGCCTGCCGCGGGTAGAAGCGGTGGTCGCGCCAGTACTTCTCCAGCCCTTGCGCCCAGTCCGCCCCGACGTTGGCCGCGCGCGCGTCAAAGAACGCCTCGGACCGGTTGGGCCCGGCCTTCGGCGTCCCCAGCGAGAAGTCTATCGCCCGTGACCCGGCCGACCCCCGCGGCGCCGGGGCGCGGCTGGATGCCTGGCCAAAGTTCAGGTCCATCGGCGCCCCCAGCGTGCCCAAGGCCTGGCGTGGCGCCGGGGACGCCGGCCGCGGACGTGGCACCACCGGCGGGGGCAAAGGCGGCGGCGGCGCAGGCAGCTCCAAGTTGGGCACGAGGTCACGCGGCCTCGGCGCGGCCTCGAACTCGTCCGGCTGTGCCAGACGCACCGCGGGCAGGGCGGGCGGCGGGGACGCGGGCAGGGCGGCTTCGGGCGGCGGCTGGGACGGCTGCGGCACGGGGGGCGGCGGCACCGCCTCGGTCGGCGGCGCCATTGCCATCTGCACCGGCGGCGATGGATCGGGTGCCGGTACAGGAGGCGTCGGTGCCTCGGCCGGAGCCGTCAAGGCCTGTTGAACCGGCGGGGTGGGATCAGCCGGCGCCGGCGGGGGCGCTACCGGCACCGGCGCTTCAGCCGGAGTCGTCGCCTGTTCCAGCGGCGGAGTGGGATCGGGCTCGGGCGGTGCTGGCGGCGGCGCGGCATCGGGCGTTGGCGCCGCCGCAAGCTGCTGCGGTTCGGGAGGCGTTGGCGCCGGCGGCGGCGCAGCCTGGGAATCCGATGCGGACGACGTGTCAGCCGGCTGCGACGGCGGCGCCGAGTCCATCGCCGCTTGCTCGGAGGTGGGCGGCGTCGCCGACCCGCCATTGTCGAACAGCAGTTCGTAGGACGGAGCCATTGGCAGCTCCGGCTCCTGCCGCCGGACCACGAGCAGCCCCGCCAACACCAGCGCGTGCAGCGCCATGGACCCGCCCACCCACCATGCCCGGCGCCGACGCATCTTTGACGGCGCCTGCCCGGACAAGGGCACGCGCGGGCTAGGGAGTGGGCTCAGCAGCATCGGTCACGGGTCATACGTGGCGCCATATAGCGCCCCATGCCGCACTGCGGAACAGATGCCGAGGCGCGCAGCCGCGTTATCAGGCTTGACATAAGTCCCGCCGCGCTCTTTCTACTTCCCAATGCGGCCCGCCGTGCCCGGCCGCTCCGGGCGCGGCACCGGTCCTGCAGGGGTGTAGCTCAACTAGGCTAGAGCGCCGGTCTCCAAAACCGGAGGTTGCGGGTTCGATTCCCTCCGCCCCTGCCACCGCGTTCTCCCATCGCATCCCGCGCCGGGTTGGCGCAGCCATACGAAAGAGTTGCAAGCACATGGCCTTGGCGATTGACCCCCTGAAGTTCGTCCGCGAGGTGCGGGCCGAGGTGGCGAAGGTCACGTGGCCCTCCCGCAGGGAAACGCTGGTCACCACAGGGCTGGTCTTCGCTCTATCGGCGCTGGCAGCAGCCTTCTTCTTCCTCGCCGACCAGGTGATCGGCATCGGTGTGCGGTTCCTGTTCGGGTTCGGAGCCTAATCATGGCCAAGCGCTGGTATGTCGTCCATGTCTATTCCGGCTTCGAGAAGAAGATCGCCCAGCAGCTCAAGGAGCTGGCGGCACAGAAGGGCCTAGCTGACATGCTGGACGAGGTCCTGGTGCCCTCCGAGGAGGTCGTCGAGGTCCGCCGCGGCCAGAAGGTCAACACGGAGCGCAAGTTCTTCCCCGGCTATATCCTGGTGAAGATGGAGCTGACCGACCAGACCTGGCACCTGGTCAAGGAAACCCCCAAGGTCACCGGCTTCCTCGGCAGCAAGACCCGACCGTCGCCGATCACCGAGGCCGAGGCCGAACGCATCATGAAGCAAAGCGCGGAGGGCGTGGAGCGCGCCCGCCCCGCCGTGCTGTTCGAGATCGGCGAGCAGATACGCGTCGCCGACGGCCCCTTCACCAGCTTCAACGGCACGGTGGAGGAGGTGGACGAGGAAAAGGGCCGCGTGAAGGTCAGCGTCAGCATCTTCGGCCGCTCCACCCCGGTGGAGCTGGAATACAGTCAGGTCGAGAAGGTCTAGCCCCCCGGTAGCCGTGCTCGCCCGTCTGGGCGGGCGGTTCGACCCGGCGCTGCCCTGGCTGCCACGTCTGTTCGTCCTGGTAGCGCTGCCGTCCGTCCTCGCCATGGCGTTGCTGTTCCCAATCGGCGAGGGACCGGACGAGGCCACCCAGGCCGCACGCGCTGCCTCCGTCCTGCACGGCCAATGGATCGGCCGCCGAGTGCAGATCCCGCACCCCGCGGATGGCGTCCCGGTCACGGTGGCCGGGGTGGACATCAACCCGGGCTACGTCCTGCCCTTCTTGGCCCTGCCGTCGCTGCCTCTGGAGGCGCGCAAGCCGGTGACGCTGGACGCGGTTCAGGCCGCCGCGGCAAGCCGGTGGCCGAACGGGTTGGTGTTCATCGAGGCATCCAACACCGCCAGCTATCTGCCGCTGTTCTACCTTCCGTCCGCAGCCGGCATGGGCCTGGCCGCGCTGGTCCGAGCCGGGCCGATGCAAACGGTGCTCGCCGGCCGCATAGCTAATGCATTGTTCTGCGTGCTGGCCGGCTACCTCGTGCTGCGCCTGGCCCGGCGTGGCCGCCCGGCGCTGTTCGCGCTTCTTGCGCTGCCGATGACCCTTCACCTGGCCGCGACCATCAACCAGGATGGGCCATTGATCGCCACAGCGGCGCTGGCGGCGGCGCTGCTGCCCCAGGCCGGGGGGCGCTACTGGATGGGTGTGGCGGCTCTGGCCTGCGTTGTCGCGGCCAAGCCGCCCTATCTGCCGCTCGCTGCCGCGGCTCTCGTCCCGCTGGATGGCGCGTCCTGGCGGGCCAGGCAGCACGGCGCCGCATGTCTGGTCGTCGTCGCCGCCGGGTTGGCATGGGCAGGTGCCGCTGCCACGTTCGCGGCGGTGCCGTTCCTGCGCACGCCCTACCATCCCGGCCTGCTGTGGTCCGGACCTGACCTGCTGTTCCACGCAACCGACCCGGCGGCGCAGCTTCAGGTCCTGCTGCACCGGCCCGCGCTGTTCCTGCGCCTGCCGCTGGATACGCTAATGCAGGGCTGGCGATACTTCGCAAGCACGGCAGTGGGCGTGTTCGCCTCCTTGGACTTTAACCTGCCCGCCTGGTTCTACCGGGTTTGGTATGCCGCCCTAGCCGCAGCGGCGCTCGCCGCCGCTGTCACGATGGGCGGGCGGGCCGAGCCGTCCACCCCGCGGCCATGGGCCTCCCTCGCGCTTGCGACCGCCGCCGTGTCATGCCTCGCCGGCCTGATCCTGCTGCAATACCTGACATGGACCGAGGTGGGTCATGCGACGGTGGAGGGCATGCAGGGCCGCTATCTGTTGCCGGTTTTCGCAATCCTGGTGCCGGCGCTGCCTGCCCTCCGGCTGCCGGCGCCGGTGGATGGGGTGGCGCGCACCCTGCTCTCGGCGCCCGCCGCCGCTGCCGGGCTACTGGGCCTGGGCGCGCTGCCCGTGCTGATCGTGCTGCGCTACTACCTGCGCTGACCCCAGGGCGCCGATGGCGCCTTGTTCTTCCCCAGAGCGCCTACGGCGCCTTGTTCTTCAAGGTGCGCTGCAGGTCCCGCTCAATCGGCGCCAGGTCGGACGCATGGTGTTCCAGCGCCACGTCGCGCCAGTCCTCCACGTCCGACACGCGCGTCGGGTTCTGCCGCAGCAGCTCGCGCTTGATAAAGGGGAAGCCCGCCGCCAGCAGTTGCCGCCATAAATCGCTGGTCGGGTTCATCGGCGTGCGGTTCACCGCATGGCCGCGTATCCACCTGGCATGGTGCTGGCGCGCGCGCACGGCCGCGTCGGCGAGGTTCGGGCCGCCCTCCTTGAAGTCGGTCAGCAGCTCCTGGTCCAGATCGCGCACCAGGTCCTGGTAGGGCCAGATCGCCCGGCAGGTGAAGCCGGCCCTCAGAAGCTGCTGCGTCAGGCCCAGCTCATACAGCCGTATCAGCCACACCTTTGCCCAGGTCGGGCGCACATCCGCCCAGAACCCGCGCCAAGCCTCGCTAGCGACCACCTGAGGACTGAATGCCATCAGGTAGGATTGCAGGTGGTAGCGCGATTGCCAGCTTTCCGTGCAGCCCCACACGTCCGCCACGGTGAAGTCCATGCGGGACAGCAGGTCATACAGCGGCCGCACCGGGCCATAGACGCTGTCATTGCCGATCAGCACCATCGCCGTGTTCGGGCGGGGCAGGGCGGCCTGCTCGATCCCCTCCCGCCAGGCGCCGAAGTCGTAGCCGACATTGCGCCGTATGATCACCCCGGCGCAGATCAGCTTGACCGCCTCCATCGCCGCGGGGCGCAGCCGGCCGGCGTTGGTGACGAACAGCACCGACACCCCGGCGGCTGCCAGGCTGCGTATCTGGTGCAGCACGTGCTCCCGCACGTCGCCGCCGCCGTCCCAATGGACGAAGATGCACACCCGTGGCCCCAGCGGTATCTCTCCATCCGGCCAGCGGTGGACGATCTGATTGGGGCTGCGGTGGCGCATGACCTCGTGCCCGATCTGCGGCAGCACCCGGTAACGTATGAAACTAAGGCTGCGGTGCAGCGCGTGGCCGATCACGGTGCTGGCCATGTCAGGCTGCGTCGGTCGGGGCGGCGGGCGCGATCCGGGACATGACGTCGGCGGGCCAGTCCAAGTCCGGATGCGCGGCGTATATCTCCGCCGTCAGCGCCGCGGCCTCGTCGAGCGCGTCCAGCAAGTCCAACGCCTGCAACTCCCCGCGCAGCGCCGCCCACCACAGGCCGGAGCCGGGCGGGCAAACCGTGCGGACACGGGCCAAGCGGCTGCGCGCCATCGCCGGGTCGTGGCTGGCGCGGCCGTGGCGGTCGGACTGCACGTCCAGCACCCCAAGGCAGAACAGCAGGTCGCGCTCGGATTCCGACAGCGGCCGGGTGCTGCCGGGCCGGGCAAAGGGGGCATCCATCAGGCCGGATCGTTCCGCCAGGGTGCGCGCCGGGCCATACTGGCCGGCGTTCACCAGCTTGGGCAGCGCCCAGGCGCCGATGTCCGGGCCGGGGTTCTCGTGCACGGCTTGCAGGACCACGGCCGTCGCGTCGTCGGCGGCGCCCATCAGGTCCAACGCCTGCAGCTCGCCGCGTAGCGCCGCCCACCAAAGGCCGTCCCCGGACGCTGCCGCGGCACGCACGGCGGCAAAGCGCGTACGGGCGGCGGCAGGGTCGGCCGGCGTGCCCTGCACCTCCAGCACCGCCAGGCTGAACAGCAGGTCGCGGTCGGCATCGGCCAGCGGATGGCCCTGCGCCGGTGCTGGCACGATCTCGGCCGCCGCGACGGCCATCAGCCCACGGGCGAGGTGGAGGTGCCCGGCGTTCACCAGCGCCATCAGCCCGCGGCGCAGCAAGCCCAGCCGCCGGGCCACGCCGCCGGTCGGCGCCGGCGGCAGGGCGGCCAGGCGCGATACAACGCCGGGGTTGCCAGCCGCGGCGGCGCAGAGCAGCGCCTCGGTCCGGGCGGTCCAGTCTATGTCCTCGGTCTGGCCATCCTCCATCGCCAGCTCGCCCAGGGCGCGGCGCATGTTGGCGGCGGCTGACGCGGCTAGGGTGAACTGGCCCTCCAGCGAGGCGCGGGTCGCGCCGGCCGCCAGCCGGCGTATGCCGCGGGAATACAGCAGCCCGCCGAGGTTCAGCGGCACAAGCTGCGCCATGCGCTCCAGCCCGCAAGCCTCAACCTCCGCCGGCAGCTCCGTCAGCGCATCAAGGCTCCAGCCGAAGCGCGCCTGGCAGCCTCGGGACAGCAGCGCCCAGGCACGGTCGGCGGCGTCCATGTCGCCGTCGTTGACCGCTTCCTGGAACGCGCGTCCGGCCAGACCCAGGAACAGGTCGCTCGCCGGGTCCAGCTTGGCCGCGCGGCCCTCCAGGTGCGCGCGCAACGCCTGGCGCAGCCGGGCCGGGTCACGCTCCAACCGCAGCGGCGCGTCGCTGGCGAAGGCGACCAGCGAATGGCTGTCCACCTCGACGTGCACATGCGCGAACCCGCCGGCCCGTAGCAGGCTGGTCATGCTGCCGGTGCTCTGGATCACCAAATGCAGGCTGGGCGACAGCAGCGGGATCAGGATGCCCGGCGGCGTGTCCGGCCGGATGTCGTCGCCGTTCGGCGTCGTCAGGATCAGCAGCCCGCCGGGCTTCAGCATCGCCCGCAGGGTGCGGACGAAGGCGGCGGTGGAGGTGACGTGCTCCACCACCTCGGATCCCATCACCACGTCCATCGTGCCGCGCGCCTCGTCGTCGTCGCGCAGGTAGCGCAGCTCGATCGGCAGGCCGAACGCGTCGCGGCCAAGGGCGGCCAGCGGCGCCGGGTCTATGCCGCGGCCCTGCCACCCCCGGGTGTTGACGGCATAGTCGAGGCCAAAGCCGTAGCCGCAGCCGACCTCCATATAAGTGCTGCCCGGCGCGGCGCCGGTCATCGCCAGCGGCTTGGTGATCAGGCCGACGCCCGCGCCCTGCTGCACGTAGAACGGCACCCGGCCGCGGTTGTTCAGCGCAGGCTCGGCATAGTCCGGCGGCACCTGGTCGTCGTAGAAATGGCAGGCGCAGGCGGGGCAGCGCAGCAGGCGCAGGCGCTTGGGCGGGTTGTCCGGAAGCTGCACGTCCACTTGCAGTACTTGGACCTTCGGGTCCGCGGCGCCGCAGTTGGGGCAGGGCTGGGCCTGCAGCGCCGCGAGGGTAACTGCGCCGGGGGGCATCCAGGTGACGGTGGGCGGCTGGACCTTGGACGGCAGGGCTGCAGGGGTGCTCGGCATGGGCGGCATATCCCGTAGGATGGCGATGAAGGCAAGCGGGGCGGCGCCGTTGCAGGCCGCTTGGCTAGGGACCTGGACGATAGCGGGCTTCAAGCCTGTGTCGAGCATGGCCGGGCGCATGGCGCCTATCCCGCCAACGACTTTCCATGCCGCCGCGCGTTGCTGGCGCGCAGCACCAAGGAAAGCCTCGTTATGCCGAACCCATCCCCCGCCATGCCGGCGCAAACAGTGATCGAGCCAGGCCTGATCGCCCATTCACAGCAGCCCTTCAACGCGGAGCCGCCGGCCGACCAGCTCCGCGCCAGCTTCATCACGCCGCGGCACCACTTCTACGTCCGCAGCCACGGCGACATCCCGCAACTCGACCCGGCGTGGCACCGGCTGCGCGTCGGCGGCCGGGTCAGCACCGCGCTCGACCTGTCGCTGGACGAGTTGAAGGACCGGTTCCCATCGGCGACGGTGATGGCCACCCTGCAATGCGCCGGCAACCGCCGGGCCGACATGCAGCGGGTCCGGCCAGTGTCCGGCGATCCCTGGGCGCCCGGCGCCATCGGCAACGCGGAGTGGACTGGCGTGCCCCTGGCCGACGTGCTGCGCGCCGCCGGGGCCGAAGAGGACGCGGCCCTGCACGTCGCGTTCGACAGCGCCGACGAGTGCAGCACGGATGGCAAGACGTTTCGCTACGGCGCCTCGATCCCGATGACCAAGGCCCTCGGCCCCGAGGTGCTGCTAGCCTGGGCAATGAACGGCGACGCGCTGGAGGCGGAGCACGGCGCGCCGCTGCGTGTGGTGGTGCCCGGCTATGCCGGCGTACGCAGCCCGAAGTGGCTGTGCGCCATCAGCGTCCAGGACTGCCCCAGCGACAGTCCGATCCAGGCCAGCGACTACAAGCTGTTCCCGCCGCACGTCACCAAGGAAACAGCCGACCCGGCGGCGGGCATCACCATCAACGCCATGCCGCTGAACAGCGCCATCTGCGAGCCTGCGCCGCACGTCCAGCTCCCGCAGGGCCCGGCGACCCTGCGCGGCTATGCCACGGCGAGCGGACGGGCCGTCGTCCGGGTGGACGTGTCGCAGGACGGAGGCAGGACCTGGCTGCAGGCGGACTTCGAGGACCATCCGGGCAGCCCGTGGTCATGGACCTTCTGGCGCGCGACGCTCGACCTGCCGAAGGGCGAGCACGAGCTGGTCGTCCGCGCCTGGGACGAGGCGGGCCAGACCCAGCCGGCGATGCCGGACGACACCTGGAACTTCAAGGGCTACCTTTCGGCCGCCTGGCACCGCATACCGGTGTCCGTGGGGTAGCGCCGGCAGAGGGCCAGAGCAGGTTGCAGCCAGGTCCAGACGCGCGGCGGCCGGACCTGAATGCAAGCATCTGCTCGCAAACAAAAAGTTGGGGTCGGGCTATGTCAGGCTTGGACGCCAACCGGGCTACTCCGCAGGCAGCTCGGTTCCGGCCTTGTGCTTGCGGCCAAGCTCCACGAATCCGGATTTGATCCGCGCCAGGTGTTCGGCCCCAATCTCCTCCAGGTTCAGCAGAGCCAGCCGCGCGCCCTCCGTCACGCGAAGCAGTTCGTCCACCTTTAGCTGCAGCGCATCCGTATCGCGGTTCTGGGTGTTCTGGATCAGGAACACCATCAGTAACGTGACGATAGTCGTGCTGGTGTTAATCAACAGTTGCCAAATGTCGCTGAAGCCCAAAATCGGGCCGCTGATGCCCCCAGACGACCACCAGCGCCGCTGCGATGATGAAGGTGAGGGGCTTGCCGCCCCCCCTCGCACCGATTGCGCAAGCTTGTCGAAGTTCATGTGCCGAGTTTCCTGATGCCGTCCTGCCTCACACCCTGTTACGGCGCGAGCCGTGACGTCACCGTCGGCTCAAACCTCTTCTGCGTTCAAGCCCCTGCGCCGGCCCGCGCCACGCCCCGCCCAATGCCATGATGCTCCAGCCCGGCCTGCGCCATCGCCACTGGGTCGAACACGTTCCGCAGGTCCATGATCAGCTTGCCGCGCATCAGCGATTGCAGCCGGGCAGGGGACAGGGCGCGGAACTCGTTCCACTCCGTCACCAGCACCAGCACGTCCGCGCCGGTCGCGGCGTCGTAGGCGTCGGCGCAGAACTGCACGCCGTCCGGCAGCATGTCCTTGGCGTGTTCCATTCCCACTGGATCGAAGGCGCGGATCACTGCACCTTGCTCCGCCAGGCGGCTCACGATCGGGACGCTGGGCGCGTCGCGCATGTCGTCCGTCTCCGGCTTGAAGGTCAGGCCCAGCACCGCGACCGTCTTGCCATGCACGCTGCCGCCCGCGGCTTGAATCACCCGCGCCGCCATCCCGGACTTGCGGGCGTCGTTGACCGCGACCGTCGCCTCCACCAGGCGGGACGGCGCGCCCCAATCCTGGGCGATCCGCATCAGCGCCAGCGTGTCCTTGGGGAAGCAACTGCCGCCGAATCCGGGTCCGGGATGCAGGAACTTGCGGCCGATCCGCCCGTCCAGGCCGATACCGCGCGCCACGTCGTGAACGTCCGCCCCGACGCGCTCGCACAGGTCGGCCATCTCATTGATGAACGTCACCTTCATCGCCAGGAAGGAGTTGGCGGCATACTTGGTCAGCTCAGCGGTTTCGAGCGACGTGAACAGGATCGGCGCCTCGATCAGATACAGCGGGCGGTAAAGCCGCCGCAGCACCTCCCGCGCCCGTTCGCTGTCCGTGCCGATCACCACGCGGTCCGGGCGCATGAAGTCGCCGATGGCGCTGCCCTCGCGCAGGAACTCGGGGTTGCTGGCGACGTCGAACTCCCCGTCCGGGCGGGCGCGGCGCATGATCTCCTCGATCCGGCGGCCGGTCCCCACCGGGACGGTGGACTTGGTGACGACGACGGCATAGCCGGTCAGCGCCTTCGCCACCTGCTCCGCCGCCGCGTTGACATAGGACACGTCGGCATGGCCGTCGCCGCGCCGGCTCGGGGTGCCGACCGCGATGAACACGGCCTCCGCCCCTGCAACCGCCGCCGCCAGGTCGTTGCCGAAGGTCAGGCGGCCGGCGGCCACGTTCTCCGTCACCAGCCGGTCCAGGCCCGGCTCGTAGATGGGGATGCGCCCGTCCGCGAGGGCGGCGAGCTTGGCAGGGTCCACCTCGACCACCGCGACCTCGACCCCCAGGTCGGCGAAGCAGGCGCCAGACACCAGGCCCACATAGCCGCCACCGATCATTGCTATCCGCACGCTGTGTTTCCCTGTCTAGTGGCGCTGAGAACCTGTTTAAGTGGACGCCGGTTGAGGTCCAGCAGGGGATTTTCGTGACGGGCAGGAAAGGCCGCAGCCCCGATGCCTTTGCATCAGGGCAAGGTCCTGACGCACCCGACGCGGAATACCCGCTGTACCGACCCGGAGCCCACTCAAACAGGCTCTGTGTCGCCGGCAAAGACCACATCCGGCGTTCCGCGACCAGATGGGGCGACGGCAGGCACCGTCAAAACGGTGGCGAACCGTCGCGCCCCCGGACAGCGTCGTCCAGGGCATGCTGCTCTTTCTGCGCCGCCGCGGCGTCACGGCGCGCCGCTTGCTCCTTGGCCAGGGTGGCCACCGCCTCCAGCGCGGCCCGGGTCATCGCCAACACGGCGCGGGTGCGGGCCACCTCGGCCTGGGCGCGCTCGCACGCTTCGCGCGCCTGGTAGGCGCGTTGGCGGGCGCCGGGCAGCCAGGCCGCGAACGCCTCCACCACGCTATCATCCCCGTCCAGGGCGCCGGCCGCGACCAGCTCGGTGGCGATGATGCGCTCGGCCTCTTTGGCCAAGTCGTCTGCTTCCCCCTCGATCTGCAAGGTGCGGGCCAGGGCGGCCAGCGACTCCTCATGCGCCAGGCGGCGCACGCGGGCGAGGGTGTCCAAGGGATCACGTGACATCGGCAGGCTCCATCGCATCATGCAGGGCGGCAAAGGCTTCGGGCAGGGAGCTGCGTTCCCCCTTCATCTGGCGCAGCACGGACTCGATCCGCGGAGCGAGACGCAGCGCCTCGTCCGTCGCCGGATCGGTTCCGGCGCGGTAGGCGCCCAGGCGCACCATGTCAGCCATGTCGGCATGCAGCGACAGGGTGGCGCGGGCGCGGCGGACCAGCGCCGCTTCTGCCGGCTCCAGGCAGCCCGGCACGGTCCGGGACAGCGACCGCAGCACGTCCACCGCGGGGTAGCGCCCGCCTTCGCCAATGCGCCGGTCCAGGATCACATGGCCGTCCAGGATGCCGCGCACGGCATCCGCCACGGGTTCGTTGTGGTCGTCACCTTCCACCAGCACGGTGAACAGGCCGGTGATGCGGCCGGACTCCGGCCCGCGGTCCGGCCCCGGCCCCGCACGCTCCAGCAGGCGCGGCAGCTCGGCGAACACGCTGGGCGGGTAGCCGCGGGTGGCTGGCGGCTCGCCCGCGGCCAGGCCGATCTCGCGCAGCGCCAGGCAGAACCGGGTCACGCTGTCCATCAGCAGCAGGACGTGCAGCCCCTGGTCGCGAAAATGCTCGGCGACCGTCATCGCGGCATAGGCTGCCTCCCGCCGCATCAGCGGCGGCTGGTCGGAGGTGGCGATCACGGTGACGGCGCGGGCCAGGCCCTCGGCGCCGAGGTCATCCTCCAGGAACTCCCGCACCTCACGGCCGCGCTCCCCCACCAGGGCCAGCACCGCCACGTCCGCGTCGGCCTGGTGGATCATCTGCGACATCAGAGTGGACTTGCCGACGCCGGACCCGGCGAACAGCCCCAAGCGCTGCCCCGCCCGGCAGGTGGCGAACAGGTCCAGCGCCCGCACGCCCAATCCGATGCGTGGGCCAAGCCGGGCGCGAGTCGCACCGGGCGGCGGGTTCGCCCGCACCGGCCGGAACGTGCCCGCCGGCAGCGCCCCGCGCCCATCCAGCGGCTGTCCCAAGGGATCAATGACCCGGCCCAGCCACCCGTCCGAGACCGCGAGCCCAGCCCCCCGCACCCGTCCGGGACCGAACGGCAGGGTAGCGGCGCTGCGCGGCCCCAGCCCGTCCAGCGGTCCGAACGCCAGCGCACGCGCCATGCCGTTGCGGAAGCCGACGACCTCCGCCGCGACGCTCCGGGCGCCTCCATGACCCGATGGCCCTGCCGGGACGGAATGGCCGTGGACGGCAATCCGGTCCCCGACGGCAAGCTCTCCCGTGATGCCCGAGACCTCGATCAGCATGCCCGACACTGCCGCGACCTGGCCGGACATGCACGGCTCGGCATGGCCGGGCAACACGGCTGCTGCCGTTCGCAACCGGTCAAGCACCTGGTTTCGTCTCAAATTAAACACTCCTTAGGTTCTGAGAGACACAGTAGCGCCGCTTCGAGGTCGTTCTAGCCGCCATAACTAAAATTATGAGCACAGAAGTAAAATAATTGTGGACAAGATCGCGTATAGGTTGCATATTTCAGCCAGTCAGAATGACAAGGAGCAACTTATGCGTGTGCTGGTAATTGAAGCTGATCCGATTGCATCCCGAGGCTTGACCGCGCTGCTGCGCGGCAACGGGACGGTGGTGGAACATGCCACCACTGGCGCTGATGGCCTGGACCTCCTCCGCCATTATGAGTTCGACCTGGTAATGGTGAACCTCGCGCTGCCCGATAGCGACGGGACGGAAGTGGTGCGCCGGATGCGCGCCGCCCGGATCGAGACCCCGGCCGTGGTGATGTCCGCGCAGACCCGGGCCGACGCCAAGGTACGGGCCTTCGGCGCCGGCGCCGACGACTTCATCTGCATGCCGTTCGACCCGGCAGAGCTGCAGGCCCGCCTGCAGGCCATCCTCCGCCGCAGCAAGGGCTACAGCCAGCCGACCCTGGTCCTGGGCAACCTGCAGCTGAACCTGGACAGCCGCGAAGTCACAGTGGCGGACTGCCCGGTCCACCTCACCGGCAAGGAGTATGCGATCCTTGAGCTGCTGGTGCTGCGCAAGGGCATGGTCCTGACCAAGGAGGCGTTCCTAAACCACCTGTATGGCGGTATGGACGAGCCGGAGATGAAGATCATTGACGTGTTTATCTGCAAGCTCCGCAAGAAGCTGGCGCAGGCCGGGGCGCCGAACCTGATCGGCACGGTCTGGGGCCGCGGCTACATGGTGCGCGACACAGCCCCGGCTGCACAGCGGGCGATCACGGCGCGAGGCCCGCTGGTGGACGCCTGACGGCACGGCGCGCGGCCTGGATGACAGGTGTGCCCGGCGCGATGCTGCCGCCCGGGTACACCCCCGTCGCCGTGATGGAGTGCCTACCCGGACTCCAGCCCACACGGGACGGTCCGGTCATGAAACAGCAACACCGGACCTGCTGACACACTCCTGCTTATGGCGTAACCGGTGCAGCGCCCCGCCGCACCCGCCAGAAAGCAGCGCGAATGTCCGACACCGCCTTTCCCGCCTTCGCCTCCGCGCGCCAGCTGCCCAATGCGTTCGACCTGGTGGCGGGCGTGTGCATTGCCGGCGCGCTGGTCTATGTCGCCACGATCGCCCGCGGCACCCTGCAACCGCTGGATACGGCGGCGGCGGACGCCATCACCCTCGATCCCTCGGCGCTGCCGGGCTACGCGGTCCGCACGACGCTGCGGATGTTCGCGGCGCTGATGTGCTCGCTGCTGTTCACCTTCACCTACGCGACCTGGGCTGCGAAAAGCCGGCGCGCCGGGCTGATCCTGGTGCCGGTGCTGGACATCCTGCAATCCGTGCCGATCCTGGGCTTCCTGACCTTCACGGTGGTGTTCTTCATGGGCCTGTTCCCCGGCCAGGTGCTGGGGGCCGAGCTGGCGGCGATCTTCGCCATCTTCACCAGCCAGGCCTGGAACATGGCGTTCAGCCTGTATCAGTCGCTGAAGTCCATCCCCGCAGACCTCGACGAGGCGTCCCGCAGCTACCGGCTGACCGGCTGGCAGCGGTTCTGGCGGCTGGAGGTGCCCTTCGCCATGCCCGGCCTGGTGTGGAACACCATGATGTCCATGTCGGGGGGCTGGTTCTTCGTCGTCGCCAGTGAGGCGGTGAGCGTCGGCGACTCCACCTGGAAGCTGCCGGGCATCGGCAGCTACGTGGCGCTGGCGCTGGAAGAGAAGGACATCGGCGCGGTGTTCTGGGCGATCCTTGCGATGCTGGTCGTCATCCTTGCCTACGACCAGTTGCTGTTCCGCCCCCTGGTGGCCTGGTCGGCCAAGTTCCGCTTCGAGCTGACCTCGACGCATGACGCAGAGGACCCGTGGGTGCTCAAGCTGCTGCGGCGCACCCGGCTGCTGCGGGCGGTGTCGGGCGTCATCGGCTCCGTGTTCGACGCCTTCGGCGGCCTGCGCCTGCAATTCCGTGCGGGGCCGCGGCGCAGGGCGGCACGGCCGGCGTCACCGCTAGGCGACGCGGTGTTCATCGCGGCGCTGGCGGCGGTGGTTGGGTTTGCATTGTGGGAGATTTGGAGCTTCGTATCGGCGTCGCTGACCCTGTCCGATCTGGGGGAGGCGGTAGGCCTCGGCCTCATCACCCTGTTGCGCGTGGTGGTGCTGATGGTCCTGGCGACGCTGGTCTGGGTGCCGGTGGGGGTCTGGCTCGGCCTGCGCCCGGCCTGGGCGCGGCGGGCGCAGCCGTTGGCGCAGTTCTTCGCGGCGTTCCCGGCCAACCTGTTCTTCCCGGTGTTCGTCGTCGCCACGGTCTACTTCAGCGGCAACCCCGACATCTGGCTGACGCCGCTGATGATCCTGGGGACGCAGTGGTATATCCTGTTCAACGTCATCGCCGGCGCCAGCGCCTTCCCGGGCGACCTGCAGGAAGCGTCGAACAACTTCCAGGTTGGCGGCTGGCTGTGGTGGCGCCGCGTGATCCTGCCGGGCATCTTCCCTTATTATATCACCGGCGCCATCACGGCGTCGGGCGGCTCGTGGAACGCGGCCATTGTGTCCGAAGTCGCGGTATGGGGGAACACCAAGCTGACCGCACACGGCCTCGGCGCCTATATCGCCCAGGCGACCGCGGACGGGGCGACGCCCAAGGTCGTGCTGGGCGTCGTCGTGATGTCCAGCTTCGTGCTGCTGTTCAACCGCTTGCTGTGGCGCCCGTTGTATGCGTTCTCCAACCGACGCCTGACCCTGTAACCCCCCGGACCGGAGGCCGCGCCCATGGACCAAACCGTTGCCGCCGACGCCCTGCTGCAGGTGCGCGCCGTCCGCCAATCCTACCATAAGGACAGCACCGCCGACTTGGTGGTGCTGGACAATGTGGAGGTGTCCATACGCAGCGGCGAGATCGTCGGGCTGCTGGGCCGGTCCGGCTCCGGTAAATCCACCCTGCTGCGGATCATCGCCGGGCTGCTGCTGCCGACCTCCGGCGACGTGACCTGGCGCGGCCGCCCGCTGCTTGGCCCGGCGGACGGGGTGGCGATGGTGTTCCAAAGCTTCGCGCTGTTCCCGTGGCTGACGGTGCAGGAAAACGTGGAGCTGGGGCTGGAGGCCCAGGGCGTCGCCCGGCGCGAGCGGGAGGACCGGGCCGAGGCCGCCATAGACCTGATCGGCCTCGGCGGCTACGAGAGCGCCTATCCCAAGGAGCTGTCCGGCGGGATGCGCCAGCGCGTCGGCCTCGCCCGCGCGCTGGTGGTGCATCCCGACCTGCTGCTCATGGACGAGCCATTCAGCGCCCTCGACGTCCTTACGGCCGAAACTCTGCGCACCGACCTGATCGACCTCTGGAGCGACGGCAAGCTGCCCGTGAAGTCCGTCCTGATGGTGACGCACAACATCGAGGAGGCCGTGCTGATGTGCGACCGCATCCTGGTGTTCAGCAGCAACCCCGGCCGTGTCGCCAGCGAGCTGCGCGTGCCGTTCCCGCATCCGCGCAACCGGCATGACCCGCAGTTCCGCCAGATGGTGGACGACATCTACGCCCTGATGACCCGGCGAGCGCCCGCCCAGCGCACCGCCGTCCCCGCGCCGGCCACGCTGGCCCTGCAACTGCACCGCGTCAGCACCAACCTGCTCGCGGGCCTGGCCGAGACCCTCGCCGCCCCGCCCTACAAGGGCCGCGCCGACCTGCCCGCCCTCGCCGGTGCTTTGCAGCTGGAGCTGGACGACCTCCTGCCGATGGGCGATGCGCTGCAATTGCTGGGTCTCGGTGTCCTGGAGGAGGGCGACCTGCGCCTGACCGACCAGGGCCGTCAGTTCGTCGAAGCGGAAACGGATGCGCGCAAGCAGATCTTCGGCCAGGCTCTGCGCGGCAACGTGCCGCTGGTGGCGCAGATCCGCCACGTGCTGGACGAGCGCCCGAACCACCGTGCCGCCGCCGTCCGCTTCCGCGACGAGCTGGAGGACTTCATGTCCCCGGACTACGCCGACGAGACGCTGTCGACGGCCATCTCCTGGGGCCGGTATGCCGAGCTTTACTCGTATGACGAGGAAGCGGACCAGTTCTTCCTTGACGAGGAAGAGTGACGCGGCGCTGGCCACCCGCGTTGCTGCTGCATTGATTTAGCGCCCGCTTGAGAATGCGCTGCGTTGAGTCGGCTGGCGTGGATTTTTGAGAAGCACCGGAGCGGAGCGGGCATCCGGCTCGTAAATTCTGCCCAACGCCTTCGTTTGGGCCTTTCAACGCCTTCGTTGGGCGAGCGGAGCGCAGGTAAGCCGCATCAGACCGCCAGCGCAGTAGCGTTATCAAATGGGCACTTAAACGCCCGGTTAAGGTCTACCAGCCATAGTCCATTCCATTGAGCCGGTGCTCGATGGAAAGGACTACGCGAATGAGGAAAAATTTCCCTACAGCTTTGGCGGCCTTCTTCGGGGCGGCTCTATGCGCCCTCGCGCCGGCACAGGCCAGCCCGGTGAATGCGACGGCGCCGATTGCGCTGTTCAACGTGGCTTTGGTGGACGGCACGGACCTGTCGAACACCACCGGCCTGTCTTTCGACTTCGGCCTCACCACCGCCCAGGGGGCCGGCGATTTCAGCGTGATCCCCGCCGCCACGACGGTCGCGGTCAACGGACCGCTCTATCTCTACTCGGCTTTCGGCGGCCTGGGTGACGGCACGTTCTCGTTCAGCCTCGGCGGCTACGGCACCTTCGTTGAAACGGCTGTGCCGCGCATTCTCAACAGCAGCCTGACCGCCACCTCGACCGGCATCGAGGCCTACCTGCTCGGCATTTTCTCCCCAATTGCAGCGCTGGGCGATTTCATCCCGGGGCCGGCAAGCTTCGACGTCAGCTTCACCCGCAGCGCCGCCACGAACGACGCCAACAACGCGCAGGTCTCCTCGACCAGCGGCAGCGGCACCCTGGCGTCGCCGCCTGCAGCGCTGCCCGTGGGTGAGCCTGCGTCGCTGCTCCTGCTCGGGCCGGCGCTGATCGGGATGGTGGTCCGCAGCCGCCGCACGCCGCAGTCGGCGTAGCGGCTACTTCTCCACGAACGCCTTCTCGATGACGTAGGTGCCGGAGGCGCTGCTGCTGCCCTCGGTGAACCCGCGGCCGTCCAGCAGGGCCACCATGTCGGCCAGGAAGACGGGGCTGCCGCACAGCATCATGCGGTCATCGGCCGGGTTGATCGGCGGCAGGCCGAGGTCGCCGGTCAGCTTGGCGGTGTCCAGCAGCGTGGTGATGCGGCCCTGGTTGCGAAACGGCTCGCGCGTCGTCGTGGGATAGTACAGCAGCTTGCCGCGCACGGTGTCGGCCAGCAGTTCGTCCTCCTGCAGCCGGGCAACGACCTCCTCGCCATAGGCCAGCTCCGCCACCTCGCGGCAGCCATGCACCAGCACCACGCGCTCGAAGCGGTCATACACGTCGGGGTCCCTGGCGATGCTGGCGAACGGTGCAAGGCCGGTGCCGGTGCCCAGCAGATAAAGGCTGCGGCCCGGCAGCAGGCTGTCCTGCACCAGCGTACCGACGGCTTTCCGCCCGACCAAGACCTCGTCGCCCTCCTTGATGAGCTGCAGCCGGCTGGTCAGCGGGCCGTCCGGGACCTTGATTGAGAAGAACTCAAGCTGCTCGTCGTAGTGCGGGCTGGCCATGCTGTAGGCGCGCAGCAGCGGCTTCCCGTCCACGGGCAGGCCGATCATGGTGAACTGCCCCGATAGGAAGCGGAACGCCGGATCGCGCGTGGTGGTGAAGCTGAACAGCGTGGGCGTCCAGTGGCGGACGCCGGTGACTGTTTCATGTAGCAGGTTGGACATGGCTGGACCTCGGCAGGGCCGGTAAGCGGCGGAATGTGTGAGGAATGGCGGGCTTAGAGCCTGATGTCAGGTCCTTTGGCAACCGTAGCGGCAGGCGGCAACGCGGTTCGGGATCGTGCCGGGCAGGCCGCCGCTCCTTCCCAGGCGAAGGATCATCAGCGCTGACCGTACGAGCTTGTTCCGGAGATTTGGTTGCGGACTGCTTCGGAACACCCCACAGTCGCCGCACCGCGGAAAGGTGGGTTCTGCATGGCTCGGGGAACAGGTCTCGCCAAGGCGGCCGCAGCGCTGGCAATCATGGCCGCTGCCTCGTGCGCGCAGGCGCCGCCCGCATCGGCAATCCTCGATCCCGGCAAGGTATCTTCCATCGTGGTCGGCCGTTCCTCCCGGACCGACGTGTTCACGGCACTGGGGCGGCCCACCCGTACGCAGCAGGGCCTGGCCGGCGAGAGCTGGGTGTATGACGCCAAGACGGACGACTCCGGCAGGCAACGGCTCATGAGCGGTGCGGCGGCGGCGTCCGGGGTGGCTGGAGCCTTCGTGCCATACCTGGGGCTCGTCGGCTCGGGCCTCGGGCTGGCGAACGCCTCCGCGGACACGGGGCAGCGGGCGGCGGACATGGTCAGCATGACGGTGGACTTCGGCGCAAACGGCCTCGTGCGGGATTGCACCTATAGCAGCTCGGCAGTGCCGGCAGGCATGCCCGGTGCGGTAGCCGGGGCTGCAACGCCGCTGGGATGCCAGAAGCCCTATCTCGCCACCCCATCCCGATCATAACCGGTGTTCCCTGCGGGATGTGCGATCCGGCCCCGGCAGGCGCACCGGCCGGCGCCGCCCGCCGCTGGAACACTCAGGCTGCGAGCATGACGCACGCGCTCTTGGATCGTATCGCGGCATCGCCCTGCCGGAAGCCATCACCGGCCACGGCATGGCTGGCCCGGCAGTCAGGGGCGCTGCACACATTGCTGTCCAGCACCGCATCGCCGGCACGTGCGGAAAAATGACCGTAGTTCGTATGGAGCATCATCACGCCGCATCGAGCGCGGGCCGCGGCGTAGCCAGGAACCGCGTCCCGGCAACGCTGCACCGCCACCGACGACGGCCGCGTTGGAGGTAAGACCATGCCGCGCTTGACCCGTCCCATCCTTCTTTTTGCGGCCCTGCTGGCCGGGGTCCCGGCTTGGGCGACAGACGCGCCGCCCGGATGGGAGGCGGCCTGGGACTTCCTGGTGCAGGATGTGTGCGTAGGCGCTGAAAACCGGGTGATTGTGGGCGTCACGCCGCTGGACGGCGCCGCCTGCCCGCGCCGGCGCAAGCTGGGCATCGGCGAGCGCCTGCCCTACCACAAGCGGGACTGGCCCGGCGCATCCGACCGCAACGCATTGCCGGACGGCTACCAGGCCAGCGACTCCATCCCCATCCGCACCAGCCTCGGCCCGGCAGTGTTGCAAACCTATGATTTCGGCGACCCGCCCCGCCAATTCGGGCAGCTCGACTCCGGCGATGGCGGCCAGGTCGCCTTCTTTACCACGACGACGGCATCGTTCGGAGTCACCGAGGATGGCGGCGCCGGCCTGCAGCTGTTCATCGGGCCGGGCTGCGCCCCGGCGGATGGCTGGGTGGTCGTGGACCGCAGCTTCGCCACGCAGCCAACCGGCGACACCCTGGCCCGCATCACCCGGCAGGCTCGCCAGTGCCCGGACCGCCTAGGCTATGCCTACACCCGCTGGCATATGCAGCCCGTATCCTACCGCACGATGTCCCGGGGCCGCCCCGGGCGCACCGAGTTGCCGACCCTGGTGTCCGAGCACTTCGGTGGCCGCACGGTGGCGGACGCCGACCACCTGGAACGGTTCCAATTCACCCAGGCCCTGGGCTACACCCGCTGGGAACGCTGGCAGAACCTAGCGGTGCACAACCGCGCGGAGGATCGGGCGCAGGCCGCGGAGATGGCCGCGTCCGGGCGGTGCGAGCCGGGGCTGGGCGCACCCACCACGGGACCGTGGATAATGGTGGATTGCCGGCAATGGACGCAGATCGTGCCCCCTGACAACGCCGGGGGCGACCCGCCCGGCCCCTGGCTGGACCGTCTGCGCAGCAGCCCGGTCACCCACGACCTGTTTGCTCCCTGACGGTGCCGGCCGTCCTTGACAGCCGCCGCCGCCAGGCAGATGTGTCAGTGCAGCAGCAGGAGAGACTGCCCCACGCTCAGGGGCGGCGCCGACGGAGCAACCGCCCCGGAAACTCTCAGGCACCAGGGACCGCTGCGCTGGCTTGGACTCTGAAAAGTGGGGCCGCATGCCCCTGCCGACGGTGTAAGCCCCTTCCCGGCGCGCGGGGATCGGCGATACTCTCAGGCCAATGACAGAGGGGGCGCCGGACCGCACCAAGCGGAACAAGGAGCGCCCATGCCTGACACCCTAGAGTCCTTCGCCACTGCCCCCGCCGTCGTCACCGCCGATCCGTCGCATCCCAGCATCGCCGTGATCGGCGCGGGAATCACCGGCGTCACCACCGCATACAATCTGGTCAAACGCGGCTGCCGGGTGACGCTGTTCGACACCCATCCCTATGCCGCCATGGAAACATCCTTCGCCAATGGCGGGCAGCTCTCCGCCAGCAACGCCGAGGTCTGGAATTCCTGGGCCACGGTGTTCAAGGGCCTGAAGTGGATGTTCAAGCCCGGCGCCCCGCTGCTGGTGAACCCGAAGCCATCCTGGCACAAATTGTCCTGGATGGCCGAGTTCGTCGCCGCCATCCCCCACCATGAGGAGAACACGGTCACGACCGTGCGCCTGGCCATCGAGGCCCGCGCCCACCTGCAGCGCATGGCGGACGAGGCCGGCATAGACTTCGATCTGCAGGAGCGGGGCATCCTGCACTTCTACAAGACCAAGGCGGACTTCGACGGCGCCGCCGAGGTGACGGCGCTGCTGGCCAAGGGCGGGCTGGAGCGCCGGGCCGTGACGCCGGAGGAAATGCGCCAGATCGAGCCGGCGCTGCACGGCGAGCTGTACGGCGGCTGGTTCACCCCCTCCGACTTCACAGGCGACATCCACAAGTTCACCGTCGGCCTGGCCAAGGCGTGCGAGCGGCTGGGCGTGGTGATGCAGTTGTCCACCCACGTCTCCGCCATCCAGCCCGGCGGCGACAGCGTGACCATACGCCACAACTCCACCGAGCCGCACGGCGACGGCGCCCCGGCGCCAGAGCAGGAAAGCCGCTTCGACAAGGTGGTGGTGTGCAGCGGCATCCTATCCCGCGACCTCGCCCACAGCATGGGCGACCGGGTGAACGTGTATCCGGTAAAGGGCTACTCGATCACCGTGAGCCTGCCGGAGCCGGCGGACCAGGCCGCGGCGCCCTGGGTGAGCCTGCTGGACGACAAGGCGAAGATCGTGACCAGCCGCCTGGGCCAGGACCGGCTGCGCGTGGCAGGCACGGCGGAGTTCAACGGTGCCAACAAGGACATACGCGCCGAGCGGATCGCGCCGCTGGTGCATTGGTGCCGCGAGCACTTCCCGGGCATGAGCACCCGGCATGCAGTGCCGTGGGCCGGGCTGCGCCCGATGATGCCGGACATGATGCCGCGGGTGATGCAGGGGCGGAACCCGCGGGTGTTCTACAACACCGGCCACGGCCATCTCGGCTGGACGCTGTCGGCGGCGACGGCCGACGCGGTGGGGGCGCTGGTGACGGCGCGGACGAACGTGGGATAGGGGACGCGGTCAGGCGTCCCAGGGATTGACGACCGGGACGCCGGATGGCCTGAAATCGGCGACGTTGCGGGTCACGACCGTCATGCCGTGGACCAGGGCGGTTGCGGCGATCAGGGCGTCGCGCTCCGGTTGCGGGTCAGGGACATGCAACTGTGCACAGCGTTGAGCGACAGCAGCGTCAATGGACAGCACTCGGCCCGCAAAGCTTGGCAAAATGCGGGTGTCCAGCCAGATGCGCAGGAGAGCGCCCTGTGCTGGGTCCCTGCGTGCCATCAAGAGTGTGCCCACCTCAAGTTCCATGATGCTCATGACGGACACGAACATCATGGACGGGGAGACGGTAACCACCCAGGAGACTACGTTCTTATCCGCCCTGCCGGACTGCGCCTTCCGGAACTCGGACAGGACGTTGGTATCCAGCAAGTAGTTCAGGACAGATCAACCGCCTTGATGGCTGGACCGGAAAGTCTCGGCGGCTCGAATTCAAAATCTCCGACGCCCGGCATTGCGAGCATCTCTAGGATATTTGGCTCTTCGCCTGCCAACTTCAGATACGCCTCAATGGTCAGCAGCACATGCGCAGGGCGTCCGCGGTCGGTGATGAAAACGGGGCCGCTCGCCGCCGCCCGTTTTGCGCGGCTGGTATCCTGGTTGAACTCTCGGCTGGACAGCGTGGTGATTGACATGGCGTAGCCCTCCATTCGAAGTAGATATGTTGCTACATAACCGTCCCACGTGCAAGCGCTCCGAGCATATTCGGATCAAACGGCTTCGTTTGATGGAACAAATGCTTGCAAAAACAATGGCTAGCACAGGTTTGGTATGGCTGTCCGCGCCGAACCTGCTCTAGTCCCCTTCTCCACCGCCCCTGGCCCCCAAGTCGCTGATCCCGTATCCCTACCTGATGGACCTCGCGACCCTCCCCCCATCCCGCATCGTCACCATTGCCCGAGCCGCCCGCGACCGTCCGGATACCGAGTTCCTGTGCTTCGGCGAAAGCGACCACCCCGCCCCCGTCGGCGCCGCCCCTGCGTTGCAAGCCGCGCTGGCCCGTGGCGATGCCCTATATCCCGACGTGCGCGGCGTCCCCGCCCTGCGCCAGGCGCTCGCCGACCACCTGACCGACCTGCACACCCTGCGGGTGACCGAGGACCGCATCCAGGTCACCGCCTCCGGCATGACGGCGGTCAACGTCGCACTCGCCAGCATCGTCCGTGCCGGGGACCGCGTGGTGCTGCATACCCCGGCCTGGCCCAACCCGGCCAACGCCGCCCGGCTGCGCGGCGCCGACGTGGACGCCCTGCCGCTGGACCCGCGCCGCGACGGCGGCTTCCACCTCGACTTGAACCGCCTCGCCGCCAAGCTGCCCGGCGCGCGGGCCTTCATCCTCAACTCCCCCAACAACCCCACCGGCTGGACTGCGACCCTCCCGAAGCTGCAAGCCATCCTTGACCTCTGCCGTCGCCACAACGTCTGGCTGGTGTCGGACGAGGTGTATGCCCGCCTGGTCTATGACGGCGCCCCGGCTGCGCCCTCCCTGCTGGACCTGGCCGGGCCGAACGACCGGGTGATGGTCTGCAACAGCTTCAGCAAGACCTGGGCGATGACCGGCTGGCGCCTAGGCTGGATGGTGCTGCCCGCTGGCGCGCGGGACCAGGTGGCGGAGGTCGTGGAGGTTACCCAGTCCGGCACCGCCCCCTTCGCCCAAGCCGGCGCCCTGGCCGCGCTGGCCGATACCGACTTCATCGCCCGCTTCCGCGCCCACTGCGCCGCCGGACGGCAGATGGCGCTGGACGGCCTAGCCGGGCTGAACGGCATCCGGCTGGCAGCGCCGGATGGCGCGTTCTACGCCTTCATCGGCGTGGACGGCGAGGACGACAGTCTCGGCCTGGCCCTGCGCCTGGTGCGGGACCACGGCGTGGCAGTTGCCCCGGGCAGTGCCTTCGGCGAGGGCGGGGAAGGGCACCTACGCCTATGCTTCGCCCAAAGCCAACCCCGGATGGAGCGTGCGATGACCCGGCTCCGCGCCGGCCTGCAGGCGCGGTGAGCCAGCTTCCCGCTTGCGCCGTCTGCGGCAGCGCCGCCCGTGCGCCGTTCCGCCCGCCGCCGGCCGAGCTGGCCCCCGATCTGGACGGGCGCCCCGGCGAACCCACCCGGTCCACCCTGCCGCAGTGGATCGCCACCTGCCGCCGCTGCAACGCATCCGGCCCAGACCTATCGCACCTGCCGGACGGCGCCGGGGACGTGGTGCGGTCGGAGGCTTACCGCGCACTGCGTACCCCCAGCCCGCAGATGCCGGCGCTGCGCTGGGCCTGCATCTGCGAGACGCTGGGGTCACGTGCCGCAGCCGCCGAGGCCGTACTGCAAGCCGCCTGGGCGCTGGACGACGCCGGACAGGATGCGTCGGACCTGCGCCGCCGCGCCATCTCGCTGTGGGGGGAGCCGGCCAGCACCGAGGACGCCCTGCGCCTGCTGGACATGCAGCGCCGCGCCGGGGACTTCGCCGCCGCCAGCGCCCGTGCGGACGCGCTGGACGGCGTGGCAGGGGACGAGAACACCGCCGCCATCCTCGCGTTTCAGCGCGTCCGCATCGCCGAGGGCGACGCCGGCCGCCACATGATCAGCAGCGCCCTTCGCCCCCCGGCCCGGCGCCCGCACGTCACCCACGGAACGCAGGCCGCGGCCACCGGAGGGTTCTGGCGCCGGCTGTTCGGCGGATGAGCCTGCGCGACGACTTGCAGGCGACCCTGCGCGACGATTTGCAGGCGGCGCTGGACGGCAAGGCGAAGCCGCTGGGATCGCTGGGCCGGATCGAGTCGCTGGCGATCCAGCTCGGCCTGCTCCAGGGCACGCTGCGCCCGGTCGTAGAACCGGTCGTGCTGGTGTTCGCCGGCGACCACGGCGCCGCGCCGGGCGTCTCCGCCTATCCCTCCAGCGTGACGGCGGCGATGGTCGGCGCCTACCTTTCGGGGCGCGCAGCGGTCAACCTGTTCGCGGCCCAGGCCGGGGCACGGTTGCTCGTGGTGGACGCCGGGGTCGCCGCTGACCTCCCGCCACACCCTGGCCTGATCAGCGCCAAGGTCCGCCCCGGCACCCGCGACTGGCGCGCCGGCCCGGCCATGACCGCCGCGGAGCTGGACCAGGCGCTGGGTGCCGCGTCGGCCGTGGTGAACCGCCTGGCGGATGAGGGCTGCACCGTCCTGGCGCTCGGCGAGATGGGCATCGGCAACACTGCCAGCGCCGCGCTGCTGGCCCACAAGGTCGCCGGCCTGGATCTGGACGCCCTGACCGGACGCGGCGCCGGGCTGGACGACCCCGGGCTGGCGCGCAAGCGGGCGGCAATGGCAGCCGGCGCCGCGCGCACCGCCTTCCGCCTGCCGCCACGCGACGCGCTGATCGAGTATGGCGGCTACGAGATCGCCATGCTGGCCGGCGCCATCCTGCGCGCGTCGGAACGCCGAATGTGCGTGCTGGTGGACGGCGTGATTGTGACCGCCGCCGCCGTGCTGGCCCACGCCATGCGGCCGGACTGCCTGCCAGCTTGCGTATTCGCCCACCGCTCGGCTGAGCGGGGCCACGACCTCATGCTGGCCCACCTCGGCGCCGCGCCGCTGCTGGACCTCGGGATGCGGCTGGGGGAGGGGACCGGTGCGGCGCTGGCCATCCCGCTGCTGCGCGCCGCCGCGGCGGTGCTGTCCGGCATGGTGGACCTGCAGGACTTGCTTGCTTAGGGACCAGCTCCGGCTGGCGCTGGTGGCGGTGGGCTTCATGACCCGGCTGCCGCTGCCCTCCTGGGTCGGGCACGGCGCCTGGGGGCTGGACCGGGCGGCGCGCTATTTCCCCTTGGCCGGGCTGCTGGTGGGTGCGGCGGGAGCCCTGGTGCTGGCCGGTGCGCGGACGGGCCTGCCGCCGCTGGCCGCGTCCGGGCTGGCGCTGGCGACGATGGCGGCGCTGACCGGCGCGCTGCATGAGGACGGGCTGGCCGACACCCTGGACGGCCTGGGCGGCGGCTGGACCCGGGACGACGCGCTGCGGATCATGAAGGACAGCCGCATCGGCGCCTATGGCGCGGCCGGGCTGGTCCTGCTGCTCGGGATCAAGGCGGCAGTCCTGGCCGAGCTGCCGGCCTCGGCGCTGCTGGCCTCCGGCTCGGCCAGCCGCCTGGCGCCGGTCTGCGTCATGGCGCTGCTGCCCTACGCGCGCGTGGGCGATGCGGCGGCCCGGGCCGCTCCCGTCGCCGCCGGGCCGGGCGGATTGGCGGTGGCGGCTCTATTCGGCCTGGCGCCGCTGACGCTGCTGGGCTGGCGCGTTTTGCCGGCGTTGCTCGCCGCCACCCTGCTGACGGGCCTGATGGCAGCATGGTTCCGCCGCCGCCTCGGTGGCTGGACCGGCGACACCCTGGGCGCCGTGCAGCAAACCACTGAGCTTGCTATCCTGCTAGCGGCGGCATGGCACGCGGCCTAATCCTCCTGGCCCGGCACCCGCGTCCCCGCGTCGGCGCCCGCATCTGCTACGGCCGCACCGACGTGCCCCTGGCCGAGCCGCCGGAGGCCGGCGCCGACGCCCTGCTGCTCGCCGTCGGCCCCGACCCGGTCGAGCGCATCGTCACCAGCCCGTTGCAGCGCGCCGCCCTGGTGGCCCGCGCCGTCGCCGCCCGCACCGGCGCCCCCCTGCACACCGACGACCGCCTGGCCGAGATGGATTTTTCCGAATGGGAGAACCGCTCCTGGACTAACATCCCCCGCGCCGAGGTTGACGCCTGGGCCGCCGACCCCCTGCGCTACCATCCCGGCGGCGGCGAGAGCGTCAACGACGTCCTGCTGCGCGTCCGCCGCTCCTGGACCAGCCTCGCCAGCAGCGCCGACAACACGCTGGTCATCACTCACGCCGGCCCGATCCGCTGCCTGCTGCATATCGCCCAGGGCGTGCCGATCCTGGAGGCCATCCAGGCCGGGATTCCCTACGGCTCGGTGACACGGCTGGGCGGATAGGGCCGGAGTCTATTGGTTATGAGACCGAGCGGCCTCCTGCTCCCTCTCCCTCCGGGAGAGGGTCGGGGTGAGGGGGTCGTCAAGCACGGTCCTTGAACCGGAAAAGCCCCAGTCTGGCTGCTCTGGCAGCCTCTGCTCAGCAGCCAAGACCCCCTCACCCCAACCCTCTCCCGAAGGGAGAGGGAGCAGCCCCACGTTGCCCGCCGCCTCGCCAGCAGCCAAGATGGCCCGATGCGCGTCCTTCCGATCCTGCTCCTGCTCGCACCCGCTGCCCACGGCCAGACCCTCCAACCACCCGTCACCCCAGCCTGCATCTCCTCCCCTTTCGGGATGCGCCACGCCGTCGGCCCGCATGCCCCGGCGGCATTCCACAACGGCGTTGACCTGCCGGCGCCGGCCGGGGCCCTGGTCCATGCGGCGGCGGACGGCACCGTGCTGGCGATCAAGCGGCAGGGACTGGGCGGCATCACCGTCCACCTCGGCCACCCCGATGGCCTGACCACGCTGTATGCTCACCTGGGCAACCTGGTTCCCGCCATCGCCGAGGGCCGCCGCAGCGTCCATGTCGGGGATCCGCTAGGCTATATCGCCCGCACCGGCGTGACCTACGGCACCCACGTCTTCTTCGCGGTCCTGCGGGGCACCGAGGCCCTGGACCCCGAACCCCTGCTGACCGTCCCAAGGTGCAGCCGGTGACGGTGCCCAGCGACCACTTCGACGGCACGCATTTCCACAATCCCGGCGGCGGGCGGGCGGCTGGGTTGGGCGCTGTGCTGCGCTGGTCGCTGACCCGGCACCGCACGCCCTGGCCGCGCTGGGTCCAGGACCCGGCCTGGCCGCCGCCCGGCCCCACCATCACGCCGGGTCATGCCGCGCTGACCTTTATCGGCCACAGCAGCTTCCTGATCCGCCTGCCGCTGCCCGGCGGCGGAGTATTCAGCCTGCTGACCGACCCGGTGTTCAGTGACCGCTGCTCGCCATCGCAACTGGCCGGGCCGCGCCGGGCGCGGGCGCCAGGCCTGTCGCTGCAAGCGCTGCCGCAGGTGGACGCCGTGCTGGTGTCGCACAACCACTACGACCACATGGACCTGGATAGCCTGCGCGCCCTGCACCGCCGGTTCCAGGCGCCCATTATCACCACGCTGGGCAACGCCGCGCCGCTGGCCCGCGCCGGCGTGCCAGGCGCGGCCGAACTGGACTGGTGGCAAGCGACTCAGGCCGGTCCTGCGGCGATCACCGCCACCCCGGCCCGCCACTTCTCCGCCCGTGGCGTGCATGACCGCAATCGGACCCTATGGGCGGGCTTCATGGTGCGGATCGGCGATGCACAGCTTTTTTTCGCTGGCGACAGCGGCATGGGACCGCATTGGCGCGCGATCCGGGAGCGGCTTGGCCCACCCGGCGTCGCCCTGC
>JAABUK010002157.1_pt1 | contig 35934 bp, 19 predicted proteins | sample 5559141 | NCBI WGS metagenome assembly JAABUK01 (sample SAMN10711869, study PRJNA513367) | rock metagenome | isolation source: Antarctica rocks | place: Antarctica: Victoria Land, Pudding Butte nord | collected 2016-01-03
GGCCATGCGCCAGGGCATGCGCCAGGGGTTTAGGGGTGCGACAGTGACAGTTATAGGGGTGCGACAGCGACAGGACCATGGCCATGAATGGAATGCGCCATGGCCATGAATGGAATGGGGCCATGGCTATGAATGGAATAGGGCCATGGCCATGAACAGGGGCCATGGACGGGGGTCAAAGTTGGTGGCGCACCCCTAATTTAGCGCCTATTAGTGGCCGTTTTAGACTTGCTCGGTATACGCCCGAGTAGCCCTAGGCCCCTTGGCTGCATACCTCGGGCGCACCTCGAGTCGGTAGATAGGTGTCGCGTTTAAGGCTCCCGGGGCGCCCGCCGAGCGCCCTAAGCCATAATCGAGCCACTTTTCGTTTTACCGACGTAAAGTCTTTTTAAATAATACTTTTAATAGTACTACCGGCTTACGGTTATACTTATAGCGAGTTTTATAAAAAATAATTAAAGACGCGGTAGATCTTATAATAAGAGTAAATAGAGTCGAAAGATTATTAGAGGCTTTAGATAACTTTAATTCGTTATCGCTAGGTATTATAATAGATTATTTATAGAAAAGTTAAAGTTTATAAAGAGTTACGGAAGCTATATTTAAATTTTTTTAAAGATCTACGTAGAGAAAACCCTAGCGCTAAGCCTATCTAGGTAGCGCTTTACTTAATTAGGTAATTAACCTTTACTCCGCCTCCCTATAAGGGGGGGGGGGTCTTTAATCTTATAGATCCGCTAAGACCGTTAAAACTACTAGTTTAAACTACTAAACTACTAGTTTTAACTGGTAGTTCATGGTTTAAACTATTTAAAACTGAACTAGTTAAGACCCTAAACTAATTAACTATTAAGGGGAAAAAGGGCGAACTGAACTATTAAACTAATAATTTACTAATAACTAGTTAACTATTGCGAATACTGAACTTATTTAGACCTATCAGAAGCGTTAAGGACGTTTAGGTCCGAGATGTAGAAAGTAGCGTGCTAAGCACTTGAAGAAGACTATTCTGATCATCAGCAGTGCCAGCGATCACAAAGCGTGAGTTTCAAGCGTGAAGACGCCAAATTATTTCGCAGTACTTTACCGAAATTTAGGTACTTACGATCTACAGCCTCTGAAAACATGTAGAGTGATTGGAATAGGGTACTGTATTGATGAGGAGTTGTGCAGAGGTTGATGGGTGCTAAGGTGTTGGGAGATGTTGTCCAGCTTGCTGGTGAACTTGGTGTCGAGGTTGTCGGCTTTGGTATTGGAGTGTATCAACTTAGGGTTGCTATTCTTCTGGTATGTCCATTGATGGGCAGTGAGGCGTGCGTATGTAGCCGTAGGGGAAATGATTTTTAGATGCAGAACAAGAAGTAGCCGATGTTGTGATCCTGTCTGCAAGCTGCTCAATATTTTAGCTTGAAAAATGTGTTAACGATGACTGCCAGTCGCACTCACCAGTAGTTGAGACTTGCTTTGGTAAAAAGCATGAGAAATTCTTCAGCCGATGGTCCCTTCTCTTTGTGCCTTGACTAGAGGACAGCTGCTGGTACATCTCCAATATAATACTAACGACCCACGATCCTTGCTCCAAAGCTCTCGATTTGAGGGGCCTATAACCCTTAGACAGAAGAGAATGCCGCGAAGCAAAGCACATGGTCCTCATAAACTTAGATGTCACATTGTTGAAGTTGCCGTTGCTGATCGCTTCTCCATCTTCATACATGTAAGTAAGATCTCCGATCTGGACCCTTTCCCCGGACTCAAGGGCGCGAGTCACTCCAATTTTAACCATCTACGAACATTGTGTCGCGTCCGTGGCCGACATGGGTCGCAATTTCATTCTTCATCGACTTATAGCATCCTTTTCCTGAGAAGGTCAGAATCAGCATATGCCAGAGAAGGGACCGTGATATTACCTTTATAGGCAAGGGATTCCTTACATGCAACCGTCAGCATTCGTGATACTGAAGGCCAAACCGCCGAGGGTACACTACTATCGGCAAGTCTCATATAATCGTAAAAAGTGAGTATTACGGACACCGAGAATACTGCCAAATACGCCGAGAACAGTCTACTCGTTGATGTCGAAGATGCTATTGAAGGGATTGCGTGCGATGAGAAGGGAAGAAGCCATTGGAGTGGTGAGCGATCATCATCATCTTTGCTGTGATAATGATTTCTTCATGGAGATCCGAATCTGTCGTTCTAAAGACAGTTTCACGAGATTAGATTTACGCAACGAAGTTGAGATTGTAAGCGTGCACAGAAAAATGAAAGGTCAAAACAAATCAAAGTAAGGCTGTTCTTCGCCCCGAGCCACGAGAACGGTGAGCTATTTAGGGCTCGATAGTGTTCTTCATCTGCTTGATTGATTCAATCATGGCAGTATGATTCAAAGCTTATTCAAGCAGAGTTCGACGAGGCCGGCCACTGGTGGATATTGGCGCTGCCATGGCGAATTGTGAAGAGGGTGATGGAATCAAACTAAGAGGTGTCAGGAAGGCGTTGAAGACTTGAGCTGTAATTCGATCGAGGTCCAAGCGTGCATAGACCTTGTCCTTCTTAAACAAGGGTTGTTTACTCCTATCTTGAGCATTAGGTAGATGTAGACGCGTCCTGCAACACGGCATGAAAAAGCTACCGCGCCACCATATTGAAGAGCAAGTCCCGTAGAACAGATCCAACGGGTTCCAAACTTACGACCGCTCGATGAGAAAATTTTAGTGACTCGTTACGGCCCTTAAATAGACGTTTGGGACGGTTGCTATGATGTTCTTCTAATTAGGGGCGAGTAGACGGCTTTCTATTCCTAGCTAGAGGAGATTAGAGTTAATAAGAGGCTCGTTTCGACTACGGCGACCTGAAGATATCGTATTATAACTCTAGGAATTAGTACTAGTCGATATATCCAGGCCTTATTTAGTACTTATAAAGCGATCACATTTTTTGTTTTCGTAGTTATTAAAGTCTCTACCTATTTACTAGTAGTCATGAGCTAGTTACGGGGGGGGGAAAAATTTTAAAAAATACCAAGGATTCTACAGTTTTATGAATACGCTAAGTCTTGGCATGGGAAAAGCTACCTCCTTGTCACCACACTCGCCAAAAAAAAATTGCATGTTGGAAGATTAGACAATTTAGATTGCCCGAACCTGTTTCGGAAATCAACAACATAATTAATCATTGAATTGAGAATACACATACTAAGAATCGAACTTAGAACCTTATCATGTGACCAATAGTTACTAGTGATACGCTCTACCATTGAGCCATTCGGGCCTTATGATTTAGTATGAAGAGCTCGTTAATAAAATTAATATTCTTTTATTCCAACGCTCAGCTCGAGGGTTGTTGAAAGAAAAGTGGAGTACGCTCTGCCGCCGGTTCCATCCTACACGAATGCCTCCACAATTTACCTGAATGTGTCTAAAAACAAAGGAAGGGCACCTTCAAAATACGCAAACCATTCACAGACAGAGATAAAGGCCAGGAAGACTTTTGGGGTGAGGGTGGGTTTTGTGCTCTAACTAGGGTGGGGAATCGGGACTAGGGGGCAGGTTCATCAACATAAAGACAGGCGGAGAGAGTGAGGTAGATGGCACTTCTGAACTTTTTTGTGTTCTGAACTTTCTTGTGTAGGTCATATTCCTCCTTGCCGATTGCTACGGAATTGCGCTGCACGCCCCAGAACGCTGTAAGATACCAATATGGAGAGTAAGAACCAAGCTCTCTGCATCCTCCGAACATCACATCTTAGACCTTCAGGGCAACCTAGCATATCTAAGAAAGTGCTATAATGGGACCCTTCCAAAATATTGTAGCCCCATTTTCCATCTAGAATCTATACTTCGCTTGCCAAACCATACGCGTGCTCCGATGTTGTAGCTTCATCCCGTTCCTTCTTGTGCCATCTTGACCGCTTTGAGGATGCTGGCCAATGATCCAGAAGCTTAGCTCTCACTTCACGGTCGAATTTGCCAAAAGACTTTTGAAAAAGTGCCAAATTATTATATGGCATAGAAGGCAGACTCTCATCTACCGGTACAAATCTTGCTGCCGGTAAACCAAGTTCATGACATCGAATGCATACTGGTGTACGCTCGATATACAGCGGGCGAGTAAGTCCCAAAGTCCATCGCGGTTTATCATCCACAAATACTGAGCGTTGCTGGGATAATTCTGTCCGCTCCCTGCAGTGAATGCACCAAGACTGGACAGTTGGTGGAAGCGTTACATGTATATCCTCTGTAGCCTCTGAAAAGGAGTCATACCAGTCAGGTTTCGGTCTTCGTCGACGACGTGTTGGGATCTCCGTTTCAAGTGATTGTAAGGCTTTATTGCTGTGTCTGGATTCGTCGAACGATCTCTTCTGCAGGGGATCAGGAATGCTGGTTGTTTGTTGTTCCTTGATTCTGCTATCGGATGTCTGAGCTAAACTATGTACGGTTAAACCGAGTATTTTGTTCCTTAGAAAGCTCTCCCGCATGTTTTGTCTCCAGAGTTTGTTGGCATAGTATTGATCCCTGCACGGCAGGTACGTTACTGCCATGCAAGTTGCCATAAACGTGATCACGTCCTGTCTCCTTAATATCTCGCTTTGGAGAGGCTCGTAAAAAAGTCGCCGGGGGTGAGCCGCAAATAGGAGGATTCTTCTCACTCAGAATTCTTTATCGGCATTTTTGTGATTGCTTTCGTGATCGATGGCGATATGGTAACCGTCAAGCATGTCCTAGAGCGGTAAGATTGTGAGTTAATAATTAGGATCACCCATTATACGTTCTTGAACTTTCTTCCCATACATTATGATGACCTTGGCTTAATTGGACTCGAGGATCTGCCTAGTAAAAGCTTTATGACAATCTATGATTTGTGTTGGGTATTCCTCGAGGCCTCTCGATTGGTCAGATCGACGGTGTATATGGTCGAACACCGGCGTTTCATCTTTCCCAAAGGCATTGCCTATGATCATTGCGAGGCATCCACTAGTCATATCGGCTATCTCGCCATTAGCTATACGAGAAGTCGTGTAGGATGGCTCGTGGAGATAATAAGCTAGCGTTAATATTGTTAATCCGGAAGGCTTTACGAGAAGACTTTCGTTAATATATCTTCCAAGCTGAGCCCAGGTTTGGTATTTTAGCGATTTGAAGTCTTTAAAAGCTCTATGAAGCTGAAATCCTCGGTTATCGATTCCTGACTTGTAGTCAGAAGCCTTGCCATCAAGTATCAGAATAGTGGATACACTTGTCATGTCTCGTGTTTCGAGCTCTGTTAGTAGTGGACGTAAAGAATATGCTAGCTTTTGATGACAATCTTCCAGGCCACATGCAGCAGTGTCAGGGAGTAACAGCTCGCCGAGAATACGATACTGTAGTTCGCTTTGGCCAATCTCAATTCCGAGACTCTGGTCTTGTTGAGATAGAGCAGACTGTATGATCATGGCCGATGCGAGAGATGGGCGAGCGTTACTGAATCCTTGTAAGCAAATTCTCAATACACGCCTCAAAGACTTACGGTAGCCGGGGGCGTGAAGTTGGCATTCATGTTTGGCTTTACCCCCAGGTGTAAGTAAATCTCTTCGCCGGATAATAGTATCTCCACCTCCGAAAGCTTGGCAATCCTTGCCCAGTAGGCCCAGTGGCCAGCACCCTTACAAGAGCAAGCTACAGAAATGCCAGAATTATTAGAAGAGGCCATAAAGACCGCCGCGTCGGTTGCGTTGTACGGGGGGTATCTTCTATAATATTAGTCTTATTGTTCCAAAGCATTCCGACACCTCTCTTATTGCTTAATGCCTATGCGACACGGGGTCAAGGTCTATTTAAGGCCTTAAGGTCCCCCTTGAGCTCTTTCCTTCTATATCTTTGAGCTCCTTGTTACATAGAGCGTTAGGTAGTGCAATATAGCCTGAGTTGACGCCCAACACCTAAACCCAGATTGAACGTCCCCGAAAATACTTATGTAAAATTGATTAATATATACTCCTTTCTGAAATCAATTTCACAATAGAAATCTGCTATGCTATTATATTTCGTCCGCGGAAGGAATTCAGCGGCAGTCATTGTCTATAGTGCTTCTGTATGACTCGGAATATAAATCAGGACAATCTCCTTTGTAAGGCTCATCTGGTTTCGGGTCAATTAACCAATCATCAGCTGACTCACGATAAGCCGCCTTATCAAAGGCTTGGCATTTGAAACACATAAGACCTCAGAAAATCAAAGCCTCTTTTCCAATACCAAACTTTGAGTTCTCGTTGGCTTATCCTACTAAGGATCCTGCCAAACTCCACACCGTCCGCTAAAATAACTGTCTCACTTTGACAACATGGCGAAGGGAAAAGTCTGCTTGGTAAGTGATCGTCTAGAGGGTCAAAGACCACATGCGGGATGTCTCTCTAACAGTAGCTAGGCCTACAGTGGTGGGATTCAGTCTGGAAATCCCTCGAGAAGTCAACCGCTAATCCTATTACACAGGCGGTCTGGACACAAGCTGCATCCTGAGGTGGCTACTTGGTAGGATCCTCATAATCTTGATAGTCTTAAGGGCTGACGAGCCATACATATAGATGAGGGATATGAAGTCGTTTGCTGCCTTGCAAACGTTGGACAAGAGGAGGATTGGGATGCCGTGGAGAAAAAGGCGCTCAAAATTGGCGCACAGAAGATGGTGATTGAGGATTTACAGAAGCAATTTGTGGAGGAATTGTGTTTCAGGGCAGTGCAATGCAACGCTCAGGTGCGTGTACCTCATTTGCTAATTTGAATTATATCTAGGACACGGAGACTAACTCAGACTCACAGTACGAAGGACGCTACCTGCTTGGCACATCGCTTGCACGTCCGGTGATCACGCGATGTCTCATGCGAACGGCACAGCATGAAGGTTGCGACTACGTAAGCCACGGTGCAACGTTTAAGGGTAACGATGGAATCCGCTTCGAGCTCGCCGCGTATGCACTACAGCCCTCTATCAAGATCATTGCCCCATGGAGAGAGAGCAGCTTCTTCAACAAATTTCAAGGTCGGAATGATCTGTTGGACTATGCTGCAGAGAAAGGCATACCAGTTACGTCAACTAAAGCAAAGCCGTGGTCGATGGACGAAAACTTAGCTCACTGTAGCTATGAAGCGGGATGTTTGGAACAGCCTGACCAAACGCCTCCAGATGATATGTGGACTATGACTAACGACCCCCTGACAGCTCCTAACGAGCCTACCGATATCACAATTAGCTTTCAACAAGGAATTCCGATTAAACTCGTCACGCCACAGAAGACATTCACAGAATCCGTACAGCTCTTTAAAGAGCTAAACCGGATTGGCAAAATCCACGGTACGTAAAGTATACTCAATGATCTCGGATTCATTGCGAAATTAAGTTTTGAATTACTAATATTTGTGCTGACGATTTAGGTATTGGTAGAATTGATATTGTAGAGAATAGATTTCTTGGCTTGAAATCTCGTGGATGTTATGATGTAAGTCAATTCAAGCTTCTGATCCCAAGATTGCCTTAAATCCTGAAAACGTTTTCTTATTTTTTTTTTTACAGTCTCCAGCTATGACTATTCTTCGGCTTGCCCACCTTGATATCGAAGGATTGACTCTCGATTCCCAAGTTAGAGCTCTTCGGGATCAGGTAAGCCATGCATCCTACCTAGCGGGTTTGTCACAATAATGGCTGATGATGGAACCAAGTTCGTGACACACAACTGGAGCACTTGTCGTAAGTTATGACCTTCGCATTTCGATGGCATCTAATCTTCTCTATAGTATACAATGGATATTACTTCGCTCCCGAGAGACTCTTTCTGGAAAACTCGTTGGTCTTTAGCCAAAAGACCGTGAACGGCGAAGTCCGATTACGGTGCTGCAAGGGAGCTGCCTACGTTCTTGGTCGTTCTAGCACGACTTCAAAGCTCTACTCTCAGGAGGAAGCCTCAATGGATTCTTTGGAGAATTTCGATCCGGAGGATACCACAGGATTTATTAAGATCCAGGCGATCAGGCTAAAGAAGTACTCGGAAGAATGGGCTTTGTAAGGGTAAAGTACTTCTGGCCAGAGGTTCTTTATGTCCGTGTTCAGCTCTCTGACATAATTGGATTTAAATTTGTTGCTTACAAAACTTACAGGCTTTGGGTTCTGGGAGTGAATCACTTGGTCATTTCCATTCCCTTGGTTACTAGCCTATTCTACTTGCTACGTAACAGCTATCGAGGAGTTCTAGTGATTTGCAGTGTTCCCGAGCTACATCATCCGTAGTTGGAAACCCGCTTTGGAACACGACCTCAACCCTTCTGTCATACATTGGCCGGTCCAATCTTTATGATTTTGAATCTACACCAACTTTTTTACCCGCAGCCATTCTACTTTGCTTTCGATGTTCTTACGATTCCGGGGATAGCCGAAGTGCTTCTCAAACTGCGCAGCTATAGGCGCCATCGTCGTCCTCTCTTTCTTGCGTTTCTTCTCCTCTGATATAAGCCAATCTATCTCATCTTGCGTCCATGCCTTGTGTTTGAGTGTGCTCTTATACCCTGGCTGATCTCTATGATGAGCTTTGAAACGTCCATGGAGAGCTCCTGGGGTTCGAATAATGCCAAATTTTCGCTGAAGCTCCTCAGCTATTTGCTCCCAGGACATGTTTCGATTTCTGCATTCATCAAGTAAATGGTCCTCTTCCTTCTTCCATTTGGGGCCAATCCTTCGGCCTCGAACCGACGCCTGCATAGTAGCAAATGTTTCATTCTTAATATTCGCCCAATCTGGCCTCTCCGCATCAGGCGTTTTGGGGTCGAAGGCTCTCCGAACCTCCTCATATCGTGCTCTGAGCTCTTCGCCTGTTCTGTTCGAGTTGAACTCCTTGTTGAAAAGATTCGCCATGTCTTTCCACAACATGCCCTTGTTAGCTTTCCCCACAATCCACAATATCTGATCGGAAGAATTCGCCCAGGCACTGGGAGAAAGTGTTGGGGCTCTCCATTGCAAAAACTGCCGGGCAAAAGATCCTGTTGACCTTGGCTCTCGGTCAATGCCAAAAAGGCCATTCATTTGTTTGGCAATATTGTGGAAATCGACCGATTCTCCATCAAAGACTCTATTGTACAGCCACTCCGCCTCTTGCTCCTTCAGTGCTCCCCCGTGCTCCCTCGGTGCTCCCCCGCTGTGCCTTTTTGCTCCCTCGTTGCTCCCTTTTAAGCGGCCCTGCTCCCTTTCCCAACCCAGAATGGCAATCCACAATCCTAAGTTCGGGGTATATATAATATATATATATATAAATTCCCCGAACTGAGGCCAACACGTGACCAGCTGCTGACTCAGGCCTCGCTGCTCTGCTCGCGCGCTAAGGCCCGTTTCGTTAGTGTGCTCCCTCGTTGCTCCCCCATGCTCCCTCGTTGCTCCCCTATACTCCCTCGTTGCTCCCCCATACTCCCTCACTGCTCTCCCCTACTCCCTCGTTGCTCCCCCGTGCTCCCTCGCTGCTCTCCCGTGCTCCCCCTCAGCCACTTCCTACTCTTCAGCTGTGATTACGTTTTTGTAAATTTAAACGAGAGCGTTCATTTAGCCTGTTTTGGATACTGATTAAAGTGGAGCTACTTATAGCTCTACCGACTACCTACTATATTATTTTCTACTCTTACTCTCTTACTCTTTCGCTCCTACTCTTTCCCTTTACTCCTATTAATTTACGACTTATAGTAACTTATCTATATACTAGATTCGCTATTATAAATATTATTACCTTATATCTACACTATATATTACTACCTCTTTCTCTCTTCGCTTTATACGTTTTATTAACCTAGGCGATTTTGTCTAGCTATAATTTCCCCCTTTACCTCGTCTTTAATAACGAAGAAGAAGAGGACGGCGTCGTAGTTCTTCAATAATACGGAATTAAATAGCCTAGAGTCTCTAGATAATATTAATATCGATGGCGATACAGTCTCCAAGTATATCGAGTCCGGTACTAAAATTAATTATAGTCGAATATTAATTCTTTAGAACGAGTAAGTCTCTACGTCTCTCCCTATCGCTACGAAATCCTATAAACTCTTTACTAACCGTGTCTCGTCCTACTAGAATAGATATAAGAAGAGAAATCCTAGCGCTAGCCCTTACTAGTTAAAAACGATAAAGTACTTTATAGAAGGTATTATACGCGGCTACTACGCCGGTGAGAAGAATCCGTCTATATATTATATACTTTAGAAATGAATAGACTTTGGCGCCGGTTAGAAGCGACGGCCTAATAACGATAAAATCCCTCCTAATATATCGGAATCTATATATTTTATTCGTATCTAACCTTCGATTTACTCTTCCTCTCTATATATAGGATCTAATTATCTTTCTAGTATATATAAACTAAGCTACGGAAGAAGTTTTAACTTTCAACTACTCGACGAACTCGATACTTTATAATAGTAAACTATTTCGTTATTTTAATTAAATATATATAGAAGAAAGATTAGTATTAATATAGATATAAAAGGATCCTCGTACAAGATCACGTTATATATATACTTTTCATATATTCTTCGGCGCGAGTAGGCGAGTATTTCGAGTTTAATATATATAAAGACTCCGGCCGTAGACTATTATACGAGGTAAGTTAATTAAACCTCTAAGGGACTACCGATTAAGGAAATAATCCAAGATTATATTAATATTTAAAGTAGACTATCGACTTCGTCGTCTTTAAGAACGAGAAAGAAGAGGCGGAGATTACTATATAAATTATAAAGGACGTAAAGGGCTTTTCGGAGACACTATATAAAAAGTTACTATCGGTTTAAGGCTTCGAAATTATAATTAAAAACTTTTATTAACTATTCCGATTAATCCTAAATTATAGTATAGAATATATAAAAATATAAAACTATTATTTACGAACCCCGTACTACTTTTATTAGTAATCGCACTAGCGGATTATACTTTCCAAGACTATTAGACGTTTAAAGATATCGAAGTAATCCTAGTATTTACTAATAAATTCTTATACTACCTTCGAATTAAAAAGGATTTACTTCGCGTACCTTTCTTTTAAATTATAATTATAGATAAATTTATTAAAAAGATTTATAGAGCTAGCTCGTTTAATAATCGGACCGTAAATCTAAGGTATTATACCGGATATAAAGAGAATATCGGGATATATAATATTCGGAGGGAAGTCCTTATTAAAGTAAATAATAAACGGTTTAGGATATAATACCTTCCGCGAGATATATTAACTTTAGTAAAGATAATAGCTACTCTATCGCCGAAAGGATAAAGTTCGGCGGTTATAATAATCTAGATACCTTCTTTAGCTCGTACGCGCCTAAGATTAATATAGTTAACGGAATAACAAGTTACTAGAATAAGAAACGTCGTACCGTCTATCTTAAAGGATTTCGGGGATTATTACTCTATTACTACCCCTAGCTATTATAGTTTTTATTTATTAAAGTAGAAACCGACCTAGATAATTATATTAACTTTATCGCTATTAATAATAAGATTAAAACTCTAAGGGAAAGACTCCGAGGAGTTACGATAGAAGATAAGAGCTAGAGGATTCGAGCTCGACGAGAAAAGTTATATTAACGGAAGCGCCAGCTTACGTGCGAGGAATTTAATAAATAATAATAGATTCAACCACGTAAAATAACCTTAGACACGGGAGATAAGACTATTTAAATCGTAAGTCTATTAAGTTACTTTAACTATATTCGCCGTCTAGATCCTCCGCGTGATCGGTTAATATCGTTACTCTTTTTTAATATTCCTCTCCATAGCCCGTAAGGCCGGAACGCGCTTTAGGATATAATTATACTATGTAAAAACAATCCTCTAGTCGCCTATCGTCCGAGTTTATAATTTAAGAATAGTCATTGCCCCATATCCTAGTGTACGCGGAAGATGGAACGGTTTATCTCTCTCTCCTCTTCTATTTCCAAAGCCTTCGATCGATATAGACCGCTAATATCACTTTCCGTTCCATAGTATAAATATTACCGAGAGGTGGGAGTATATCTACCGGTACTATAAAGCCGATTTTGAAAATAGATACGACTTTACCGAGCTATACTTTTAATATAACGAATGGATTATTATTAAGGCCGGATAATTCGAGTATTATCAATACTATATCAACGATATCGAGACGTTACTAGTTTAATATAATCTACTTATCTTCCGCCGGACCCTCGTTACTACTAGGTAGTATCTTTTTTATTTATTTAATAAGAACCTTTCCTTAATAAAACGTTTTTATTAATTCTTAATTAAGTAGAGCTAGAAAGAGTATTTATAAAGATATTTTTAGTAACTAGAGGAGTATTTCAACCGATTTTTAGAGCCGGAAGAGAATAAGGTAATTCTATATCTTAATCCGCGCTATATATTTTCCTTCGACTCGATCTAAAATCTTCAATATCACTGTTAGGATATATACTATATCGAGCGGATTAAATTTAATCCTATAAAGAGGCGCCGCTAGATATATTAATTTTCTTTAAATATAAAGGCTTTCCCCGGTATAAATATTAAACTAGAGTACTAGTACGGTCTTTTAATCGAGAAAAGCCCTTATAAATATATCGATAAAATTATAGACTCGTAAATACTTAAGTTAGTCGACGTTATTATTTTTATAGGGCGAGTAGAACTAGAAGATATAAATAACCCTAGTCGAAGTTACTCTCTTTCTACGACGTATTTAATAACGAATCACGGGAACCGGAGCTCGTCCGTAGTATCTTTTATAAACTCCGAAAACTCGGCTTCGATAATTAATTGGACCTCGGACGAGGTCGTACTCGAAAACCCGACGCCGGTATCGTTAATCTACTTTAATTTTCCACTATTAATCGACTCTAGACTTTTTAACGAATCCGACCCGCAGCCTATCACTCTCTCCTCATAATACGAGATAGTTCCAAGTTCGCAATCAAAGATCTAGGAATACGAGGCTATTATAATTCTTTGAGTATTTTATAACCCCTAGACTACTTCAATGACCTATATAAATTGAGATAAGAATGTATTTTATAAAATACTAATTTTTACCTAGGCTGAATCAAATAGATAAAATGAATACACTATATTTATCGAGTACTCTCACTTTTCATATCGCGATAAAAGGTATATACGCAAATTTTTCTAATTTATAAATAATTCGTTGGCTCCTAGACTATACCCTTAGGGTATTTCTATATAACTTATAATTATCTCGTGATAATAGTAGGTCTTTGGTATAGATTAAAGTAAGATTATAATTGACGCGAGAGTTTAGAGGATCCCTCCGTTACCTCGATTTAGGGCTCCAATTCTAGCTCCCTAGGAAAAAGAGTTAAAATTAAAACCCTATAGAGAGTCAAAAACTCTTAATATCCGATCTAGTCTCTATTCATACGCTGACTCTTAAGAATATAATAATAAGTTTACTAGAGCGATAGTTAGTGTTTGATTAGAGATTCTAATTAGTTTACTCTACGAAAGGTCCAAATAACCTCTCGTCGATTTAATAACGTGAAGTATACGGAGTGGAATAAAAAATATAGAGTAAAACTATTAGAAAATATTTATAAAAGGCTTAATCTCTTATAATTAAATATCGTTAATACACTCTAGATAAAAGGTTAGGAATCGTAGTAGAAGAATTGTAAATATAGTTTAAAACTACCCTAGACGACTCTTATATATAGGAAAAAATAGAAGAAAAAAAGTATTTATTCTTAAAAAACTTAAGTGATCTTTCGACTAGCTAGTTTAAGGATTTATATAATAGTATCGGTAAATCGTTTATAGTTATCTAGAAGGCCTTTATATAATCGGAAATTCAACTATAGGATAAGAAAGAATTTATATACACTATTTATCTTCGTTTATTAAATATTTAACTAACTATTTAATAAGTTTCTAGAGTTTTATAAATAGCAAGTTAGCTTTATTATAAAGATTAATAAACTATATTAAGATAATATTAAATTAGCTCGCGAAATTAATAAATAGGAAGATAAGACTACTATAGAATTAAAAAGGAGACGAATAACTAAATATAAAACTAGTTAACTAAAAGTTACTATCTAGTAGCTCTAGATGGATAACTAAAAACTCGAGAACTATATAAGTAAGTGGAAATAAATAGCCGAGGAGTCTAAGCGCAATACAGTTAAATACTATAGAGAAATGAATAAGATTTTCACAGCTCTAAAGGAGGTAAAGACGGAGCTACCTTACACCTACACCGAAGAGTACTACAGATAGCAGGTCTTGCGTTTATATGAAAGCGGGTAAGTGTGAGCTAAGGAGGTAGTATAGCTGTAGTAGATAAATAGTTCGCAGAACTTGCGTCTAACTTCAAGAATCTGAATTCCACGTATGTATTTTCTCATAAGCTTTCGATAAGAGTATTTTTGTGTCCTTTGTTGGGGTATCCCCTTACCTTCCGTTTAAAAGAACCCCGACTACTCAGTGTCCTCCTAGGTGGCTTTACAACATACTCACGTTAGTTTGGATACATGGTCAGTAATAGTTTACAAGGATCTCCAAATTAGAAAGTGACTTCCCGAAAATAAATATCCCCCACTCCACTCCTGGCACCCCCGCTCCACTTCTGGCTCCCCCGCTCCACTTCTGGCTCCCCCGCTCCACTTCTGGCTCCCCCGCTCCACTTCTGGCTCCCCCATCCACTTCTGGCTCCCAATTCGCTTTCTCTGAGATGGTATTATTCTGAATGACTTCGTACCTAACGTCCCTCCCTGTGTAGCGAGACACCCTCCGTGCCGAGATATATAAGGGTACTTTAACTTCCAGCAACTCAAAATCTGTGCGTACGTTGATATTCGCTACAATTGTATATAAGTCATGTGCTATAGCTATTCATAAACATCCAAGAACCCTTCTACCTAAAAATTACGTTCGCATCGTCGCCTTCCCGCTTAAGTTACAAAGAGCCGTCTTTTCGCGCATGATAGTAGTCCTTCGCTATACGTAGTAGTACTACTATAAAGCTCTTACCAATTACAATACTCATAGAGAGGTCTTATCCGATCCTTAGAGCCTTATCATAACGCGGAGAGTCATCATGAGCCTTGTGTCTGCTGTGGCCGCATACTCCGTATTCATGCAAGGTCGCCACGCTGATTGGTACCTCGGCTAGTGTAAAACAGCAGTCGAACGTCTCACATAATCGTCACGGTGTAACTGCCGTGCGAAGCCTTTGCTCTTCTATAGACGCTCGGACATTAATGAGCAACTCTACGCAATGATGAAAGCGCGGGCTCCGCTCCGGAAATAGTCAGCACGTGACAGTAAGGAGGCGAAGCGAAGGCCGAAAAGGGTTTGGGTAGATAAAGACTTGGCGAAACAAGCGAGGCCGCTGTCCCCTGAAGCTTCGTTTCTGTTCTCCTTCTCCGAACAATCCAGTTTGCTGGGCTTCTTCTTTTGAAGTCTCTTCTAATCTATTAACCAGTTGCCTTTGCTAAAGCCGCCGGTGCTGCCCTCTTCTTGTTGACTCCAACTCCCGCCTCACTTCCCGCCCCCCCGCCCCGCCCCGCCTCTCGACTGCTCCACAAAGTGTCGCCATCCGCGCGCCCTGTGGCTCTGGAATTACATTCCCTTCCCCTTCGTATCCCAGGCATCGCATGGCATCCAGCCTAGGACCACGCCTGTGCGCGCTATGAGACCCTTTCTCTCCCTCTTATCACTTCTCAAGGCGCTTCCTACCCAATGCCTCGAAAAATTACGATCTCCAAGCAAAACACACAACAATTCGATATTACCGAATACGAGACAATTTCTTGCCGCTGGGAAATCAGGGGTCGTATATGGGATCGATCCTGAAAGAGTCCTGAAAGAGTTTCACGATGGTGACGGGGGTGAAATTGAACGCCGGGTGTATCAGCGGCTTGGTTCACACCCTAATATTGCAAAGGTGCTGAATACACGGACGGACGGCTCCATTATTCTCGAGCGAGGCACACCCCTTCGGACGATCTGTCGAGCTTCCTCCGCAAATGAGATACCAATTCTGACGAAAGTTCACTGGCTAAGACACGCAGCTGAAGGCTATCAGTATTTACACGCCCGCGACATCATTCATAGCGATATTGGATGTAACAATCTGATTCTAACGGGGGAGGACCATGTAAAGTTGATTGACTTCGAAGGCTGCAGTATTGATAGTGGACCGGCAGGTTCCTGCTACGAATGGTTCAGCTACTGCCCATCGATGCCTCGAGTGAGTCGACGTACGGATATTTTCGCATTCGGCTGTGCAATCTACGAAGTTTTGACTGGGAGACCACCATACTATGAGCTCGAAACGTCGGATGACCCATATAAGCAAGTTGAAGAGCTATACGCAAACCAACACTTTCCTGATGTTACAAATCTTCCCCTTGGTCAACTAATACGGAGTTGCTGGTGTGGCGACATCAACTCTATGAGCGAGGTTATTCAAGAGCTAGAAGCGTTTCGCACTAGGCCCCTTAGGTGAAAGGTGTTATCATGAGCTATAAGATGAAGAATGGTCTTGTTCCATAGCTACCAAAGATTGTACGAGCTTTTAATGTTACTAGGACCTCTATCCTTCTCCCATCATCCAAGTCTCCCTCTCCGCCCAAGTATTACTTCAATTGTCTTGCCGTGATTGTCTTTCAAATTGTGCTTGGCTTCCCGTCCTACAAAACAGCCCCTCACTCAATCTTTCCAATGTATTGCCATCTAGACAGTGATATCCACCTGTCATTCATGAAATTTAGCCAGCGTATATGCGAATAGCGCATGGCTTGTTTACCCATTTGACTTGGTAGACTTCTAGCGCTATCCCTGAATCACGGCATGCTGGGCACGCACCCCCTTTCCTTGAAGGGAGATGATCTAGCGCTGTGTCATGCGTTGGATTATCACAAGGAGGGTTTGGCTTCGGTGACTGCAGACATCTCTTGCGTAGGCGTGTCTCTATCTTATGCTGTGGTTGCTTTGTGCACTCGCCCTGAACAGCACACGTTATGCCGTAAGTACACATAGTAAAGAGGTACGCCTTGTCGCTGTTTGTGAAATGGAACGATTGGTGAGTTTACCTGGGGTAGTGATCTGAGGAAGCCCGAGGTGACGTTGTTCGCTTCGTAAAAATAAGCCGCCCGCGCTCCGCTCCGGCCACATGTGATCTCCATTTGGCATGGTTTATATTACAATACAGCACCACGTAATCGCACTAAGTCGTTATGCCAAGACACATCACCCATTTTTCACCCGGAGAAACTCGGAGTGCATAACTTCAAGGGCTGAGTGTCTTCAAAGCTCAGAGCAACTTTCTTTATTGATAGAACTATCGTCCCAATACGCCGAAATTTGAAGATATATAGATGGCTGCAGTGAGGTAGGGGTGCAAAGCTGAAGCGGGTTTAGATGCTATGAACGGAACGATCGACAGTATTTCTAAGGATAAATATCTAAAGAAAATAATGTTCTAACCGTGCCTTTAACTATTCATGATGGAGAGACTTGAGATACCTAAATAATGGATGCGTCTCGGCATGGGGGGTGTCTCGGCACCCAGGGAGGGACGTCAGACACTTGAATCGTCTAAGCTGACTTACGACGGTGGATCTGCAATTTAAGGGCTTGCATTTTCGGTGTTGATGATTAACAATGTTTTACGTCAGATGATATCAAGCAAGCGGCATTCTTGGCAAAGTATTACTATACTATCAAGCTAAAAGGTAGTAATGACAGACAAGTTGAATGAAAGTTTGATGTAAGGTGCGAAATACTAAACGAGAGATAGCATTCGCAGAAAAGAGCCGCGAAAAGTTTCAGTGAAGCAAAAAAGATAGTGCGGTCTGAATAGACGCTTGTAGTGCGGTCTCAAGGAGCGTAAAAGCTTGCCGGGTTCTCCACGTCATCCTCCTTGAATTTAAATGCTGCGAAACAGATGTTGCTGAGGTTGATGTTGATATTAGTATTAATTCTGGAGTTGCTGATACTGTCACTCCATACTATTGTCTATGCAGTGACGACCGGTGCCGACTGTCGCTGATATTGTTGAAGAGCCTGTTGGACCGCACTGGCTATCATTGCCTGAACTGCGGAGGACGGGATCATATCAGCTTGAGTTGGCTGAGCGACTCCTGGCTGTGCGGTTCCTGCCGGGGGAACTCCTGCTTGAGTAACTGCTGGTTGGGTTGCTCCTGCTTGAGGGGCGGCTGGTTGGGTTGCACCTGCTTGAGGGGCGGCTGGTTGGGTTGCACCTGCTTGAGGGGCGGCTGGTTGGGTTGCTCCTACTTGAGGGGCGGCTATTTGGTTTACTGCCGGTTGAGCGACGCTTGGCTGAGCGAATGCTGGCTGGCCGTATCCTGGTTGAACAAATCCTTGCTGAGGAAATACCGGTTGAACGAATCCTGGCTGAGCGACTCCTGGTTGAACAAATCCTTGCTGAGGGAATCCTGGCTGGGCGAGGCCTGGTTGGGCGAAGCCTGGTTGAGCGTAGCCCGGTTGAGCGTAGCCTGGCTGAGCGATTGTCGGTTACGCGACTATTGTTTGAGATGCTTTTATAGGTTTGAACTGGTTATTCTTGATTCGCTGCATTACTTTCATTTCTCTATTCACGAGTCCAGCTTTTATTTATAATATTATATAGACCTTTCGTCCTTCGAATTCGATCTATTTATAATACGGTAAATAATTTAATAGATCACGATCAACCTATACTTGACCAGCCACTCTAATAAGATTACTTCGCGATAATAACGTATCTTCGAGATCTCTAAATTATTCTACTATAATAGAAATACGAGGATATTAACCTACGCCCGATATTATAGTATCGTTAACCGATATAGCGATTTAACGTATACTCTTATACCTATATTTATATTAAGTAATAAATTCTTTTATTAGTTTCTCGCTAGTTTTAATTATATCTAGGTCGAGATTAAAAAGTATTCCTATTAATTTTTAAATATATAATCCCGACTTTTCCTAGACTAGAAATTAGAAGTTCTTAAAGACTTTATATTTAACTTTAATCGGTTTACCCTTTAATATAAAATTCTCTATTACTTCGTTTATTCCCGCGTCGCTATTATTAATAGATTCTATATTAGTAGGTAGGTCTCCTATATCCCTTATCTTTATATTATTTTAATTACTAGAACTAGAACTAGATCTAGATCTAGATCTAGATCTAGTAATAGTATTAATACTAGTACTAGTACTAGTGCTAGTAATAGAACTAGTACTATTACTAATGTTAATACTAGTACTAGTAATAGAAATAGACTAGGATCCCTAGGTATCTAAAAGTCATATAGATTTCTTATTTATATTTATATATTATCAAGCCCAGGTTTTAAGAAAGGTATATTTCTTATAAAATTCTTATATTACGATATAAAAAGTCTTAAAAATAGCGGCTAGCTCCTTTTTCTATTTAGGATTAATTATATTTTTATATATCGTCCTTAATACCTACGTATTTTAGTATTTATCTTAGAGATACTTTAGAGGAAATTTTCCGTAATTTAAATTATAGCCTTTTTCGTTATTTTGGGCTTCGATATTACTATTAACCTTCTCAATAAAAGCGACTACTCTCTTATTAAGGGGGTCGATTTATAGCCGGCGAATACTCTTTATAAAGAATATTATATCTTAAAATACTTTATAAAATCTTTTAGGTCTCTTTATTACTATTTTTAATATAATAATAGAAATTTCAAATTTGTCCCGGGCGTTATTTAATACTAAATTATAATTAGTTTAGTAACTTTTAATAGGGTTCTAATAATTAACTTTATTAAATATTATTAATCTTTCCTTTCTATTCCTTAGGCTATTTATTAGAATAAATTAAAATAGAAAATTATTTATAAATTTACGTTATTATAGTTTTATTTATATAATGAAATTGCCCTAGCGCCTTATCTAGGCTACTATTAATAATTCGATCGATTTTATATTATTATTATTCGCGTAGCTAGCTTTAATTTAAATTATTAATTAAATTAAATAATTCGAAGGCGATTTTTGCCCCTCGTCTAGAAAATCTTGTCTATCGCGTAGTACCGGAAGTTTGATTAGACACTTGATTTATAATATTATCGGAACTTCCACTTATAGTATTATTAAAGGCGTTACTTTATATATTATTATTCGTGCCTAAATTATAGTTAGGAGTTCCGGTTGAGGTACCCGGTACTAGGAGGTTCGGATAAATATTACCGTTATTAGGGGGGTCTAGGTAAATTTATAATTTAAAAAATCGAGTAAAAAAGTAAGAGGCTATGAGCTTATTTAGTAATTAAATTAACTAATTTAAACTTTAATATATTTTTAAATAAATGAGTTCTAGTAAAAAGTATATCGTTACGCCGAAAGTTCTTTGAGTTTATATTAGAACTACTTTATTCTTAAATGAACTAAGGGAATATAAGGGTGGTATTTATAATAATAACGAGAGTATAATATCCAAGTTATACTCCTATAGGCGCCAGTTTTGGCTAGGTTATTAGCGTAACCTATTTTAACTATATTTCGATCCGAAATATACTCCTCGGATAGGTATTTATAACGGGCGCCTAAGTATCTAGAATAGGCGGGGGACTTGTATAATTAATAAAGAATATTTAGTCCTCGATAAGTCTTTCTACTATATAGTGAATATAAAAAGAATAAATCTTCTTACGCTATTAATACTATATATCGTTATAATATAAGTAATCCGTATTTATAGCGAATAAATTAATATACCTTTTCTTAGTTATACGGACGAAAGAGTAGAGATAATTAATATCGAGATTAATATATTATAGAATTTATCGAGTATTAACTCTAGTGTAAAAGCGCCGGTTAATAGTATAGAAACGCTTTCTAGTAATAGTCTTAATACTACTTTTAGAAGAAATATAGTAGTAGTCGTCTTAAATAGATTTAGCGGTTAAATTAGGATTATATTTATATTTACCTAAATATTAGAAACGAGGCCGTCGGTTAGAACCTAGATTAACTCTTCTATACCGACGGGTTTATCTTGGCCTAGTTACTAGGGTTTAACTAGTTTAACTTTAATAATAAATTATTTACTAAGTTTATAGTAATCGAATAAGAGTTTCTAGGCGAGTAGTAGCCTAAGGCTAATAACGTAAACCTCTTCTTCTCTATTCTCTAGAAAGGCGTCGGTAAAGAAAATTTCGAAAGAAGAAGTTAATTTATTTATTATCCTTAACTATATTACTAGAATATTTCTTTAAATAGACTATATTGAAGATAGAAACTAGATAATAATTACTATTCCAATCCTTCACGATATTATTAGGGAAGACTTCGTTAAAGAGCTATATAATAATCCTATATATAATAAAGACTTAGTGCCCCTATTTACGAGTATAACTAGGTATAGATACCCGTTATTAAATAGAAAATGAATATTATTATACGAGGTATAGATACTTATATATAGGGTAAATACGATATAAATAAAGTATAGTTACGCCGCGTAAGGCTGTATGAAATAGTACGGTTAAGAGATATTATTAAAATTGATAACTAACTATAAGCCCTTGCCCCTATAAAATGTTTAATTAGATCGTACTTCCTCTAGTACCTTTGTTTCTAATTTAAAGGAGACCCTCCGTCTAAATTCTAGGCTTAATACGTTACTTGGGACCCTAATTAACTCTTATTAAAAGAAGAAGCCTATTAAATCCTGTATATTTCGTACCTACACTTTAGCTCGGACATTTTACTACTACCCTTCTCATAGACGATATTATATTGCGCCTAGTCGTGATAATGAGCCCGTTTGGGCTAGAAGATTCTTCGGCTTAAATAGTCATACCTAAATTGAGAACTTTTGGACTAGAGTTCTGGATAATGTATTTACTAGAGAAGTAATCTACCGTCTATAGCCGACGCCTTTGTAATTCGGGATCTCCGTAATATAGGAGGTCGTGAAAACTCTAGTCGCCTAATTGACGATTTTTTCGTTGGTTTTCTTCTACTAATAACTTTCTTTAGATTCGGTAATCGCTGGCTCTTTTATCTATATTCTCTCTTCTTCCCCTTTTTCTTCGTCTTCTTCTTCTTTTTCTTCTTCTCTTTCTTCGTCTCTCTCTTTATTTATTATCTTAAAGTCTTTAAGACCTCGGCGGAATAGGGGTAGAGTATAATTCATTTAATATAGAACTCATTAGCGATCTATTTCAAGGGGATTCGAAGAGGTTTATAATATCTTCCTTAGATAGAGGCTATCTAGGTCGATCGGTTAATTTATAAATATAGTATTTATTACTTTAACGAATAACTATATAAATATCTACCTCCGTTACCTACGCTAGCTCGTTTCCTTTTTAAAATTAATTTACACTACGTTTCCAGAATTTCTCGCGGACGACGCGTCGGTTATTTCGATAAGTCGCTATATAGTAGATATAAAAATATTTGCGACGGAACAAATCTATTTAATTTAATAAATTATTAATAACCCCGTATCGTAAAAGATTCTATTAGGATTTAAAGGAGTTATAATTGGATATTGTATTTATTATTAAATACTTCGCCGAGCGATAGTATTTTAATTAATAAAGGGCCGACGTCAAGTTGAAAGGGGGTTATATATATTAAATAAAATAAATCGCAAGCTCCGCTACCGTGAGGGTAGATTTAAATACTATTATATCTAGATACTTTTCGGTTAGGTATAAATTAGTAGCCCTAGTTTAATCTCTAATAATAATATTCAATCTCTTATTAATACTACTAAGAATTATAATTATTATTTAGATCTACGTAATTACTACTAGTACTATCTTCGGCTTAGTTCTAATAATAAGCGCCGCGGTTTCTTTTATCCAATTTTATCGACTCTATAATATATTATTTATAAAGTATTTTCTCTACCCCCGCGTTCTACGGCGGTATCGTTTTTTCGGACCCTAGAGTCGAGTTAAAGTATTATTATACTTTCTTTATTTAGTTATTAATATATTTTATAATACCTTTAGAATATTTATTATTAAAGAGTTAAATAATCGTATAGGGACCTTATTATTAATTAATATAATTTCTCTTTATTTCGGTTATTACCTAAACTTCGTTAATAATATATTAAATATCTTTATCTTTAATTACCGGCGGATTTATAACTCGACTAGAGTTATATTAATCTTCCTCGGTCTATTCTATACTATTATTAATATAATTAATATTAAAAATCTAAAATTATTTAGTATTTCCGGTTAATTATTCGGGTTTATAATAAAGTTAAAATTTCTCTAGAAGTAATAGGGAGATTAATATATTTCTATAAACTTTTATCGCTACTAGTATCTTTATTCTTTAATCGCTACGGCTCTTCCAATTACTCTTTTATAAATTTTTTCTACGCGGTTATTAAGCCGCGGCCTTAACTACCGGCTATACTCTTTAAAATTATATTATTTCGGGATCGAAACTACTACGTCTATATATATATATTTCGACTAGTATTTTTCTCGCTACGTCGGTCCTATAGTACTTTATTATTTTATACCGGAATATTAACTTCCGTAGAGGCTATTCGTAAACTTTAATATCGAAATATCGTACTATAATTAAGATAATTATTAAAGTTCTAAGGTCGTTAGATATTAGAGCTAGCTAGTATATAAATATATAAATACTTTTTATTAACTTTTAATCTTTTCTATAAAATTATTCTTTTATAATCGTTTTATAGGGAAATTAAAAAGAAATTATTAATCTTAACCTCTTTATAGAGCTAAGGAGAGGCTTTACGTAAAAATTATATATTTATACCGAGTATTATAAGAAACGCCCTAGGAAGGGAATAAATAGGATTTTATAATAATATTTTAATATTATTATTAATAATCGTGATTCCCTTAAAACGTTACGCGAGTTAATTAAATATAAAGATCGGAGTACCGCCGTTAATAATTATAAATCCTAGGAATTATCGTTTAAGTCTATTAAATTAAACGGCCCCGGTTATATCGAAGACTACTAGGGATCGCTTAAGGAAGGTATCGAGAATACTATATTATCGAAATTCGGTTATAAATATTACGAAGGCGAGCCTTAGAGGTCTAATTTTCGTCTAATTATTTTCAATAAACTTTACGATATAGGTATTCCTATTAACGATTATAGAAAAGTCTTAATAATCGCTATAGGATTCGGTATTACCGCGTAACTACTATATTTAAAAGAGTTAGTACGCGGGTTTAATAATTATTAAATCTAGATATAGGAAATATAACTAGTTTAGTAATTATAGAGCTTTAATAAATATCCCGGTTTTAACTATAAATAAAGTACTAATAAATTATTAAATAATCGAAGATTAGTAAACGAATTAATAAATAGGATCCTAAAGGAAGATACTAACACTAACGGTTACGTAAATAATATTAGCCGAATAAATAAAATATATTCTTCTAACTAGAATTAAATATTCTATATCGAAGTATATTATAAATTAAGAGATTTAATATAAAACCCTATAACGGTAGGTAAATACGGCCGCCTTATATATAAAAAAGAGATAATAAACTTATCGAAATTACTAGATAATTAATTAATTCCTCGATCGGTTAACGGGGAAGAGACGATATTAATAATAAATAAATTAAAAACTAAATCCTCTCGTAATAAATTTATACTTACTAATATCTATAAACGAATATATACGCGACGAACTACGGGACCTTATATAGTCACGTCTATATAAAATTATATTACTCGAATTTAATTATTAATTTACGAAGAAACGACGTTTCTAGAGCTTTATATAGAAAAGTAAAATATAATTATAAATTTAATTAAGCGGATAATTAGCTATAAGGTATTTAGGATTATTCGTTTCAAAATATTAAATTTAGAATCGATAAATAGTAAGAGTATATACGATATTATCTTTTAATATATTATTCTTTTCGTAGTAGGAAATATTAAAAGATACTATCTTCTATATTCTTATCGCTTAGGTCGATACCCTAGTAATTAAATAAAATCGATTCCGTATTTACTCGAGCCTTCGATTTTTTTTTTAAAATACGATCGAAGTTTATTAAAACGCCTTTTATCTTTATATAGAGTTTATTAATTTTCTCTAAAAATATTATTTTAACCGCGCGAGTATCTTTATAATATACTAACTTTTATAGTAAAAAGTTATTTATTTTAATAAACTCTATTACTCGTTTTAATAATATTATTAATTAATATTTCTTCGATATTCTAAATCGATAGGGTAGTTCTTTATAAAATAAAATTATCCCTCTATACTTTATAATCCGGTTATTTAATATATTAATATTATTTACTCGGCCGGATTTAAAACGCTAACGAAAGATTAAATAAATTATTATTTATTATTATACCGCGATATCTTAAAAGGGTATATAATAGTTAATAATTTTCCTACCCTTTATAATTCGGGGTACTTCTAGATATTCTTTATATCGACGGTTAAAACTAGTCGGAGGATTTACGTCGTTATCTCGTAGGTCGTTTATAACGGTATAGAGTTTTAATATATCGGGTAAAAGTATAATATTAATAGTCTCTAATAAAGTAGCTATATTAGGGCGTTGAAATCACTCTAAATAATATAATATAACTATCGTTTCTTTACGGAGCGAACGAAGGAAAGTAATTATAAAGGGATAAAGTATATATTTAATAATATAACTCGCTTTTAGATACTCTTAAATATCTAGTTATAAATTATAAAGAAAAAGTCTAAAATAGATACTCGAAAGAGTTATAAAGATAGCCCTCGCTATATATTAAAGACCGATAAATACCGACTTATTATATTTAACTAAATAATATAAATAGATAACGAGATCTTATATAATCTCCTAGATTAAAGTAGCTCGCGAGTAAAGAACTAGATTTCCTATAAAAGTTCTAGCCTAAATAAACTCGTATCGAAAGCGAGACCTCGAATTAAAATATTATATATTTAGGTCGAAATCGGCGTCACCTAGTCTAAATAAACTATATGTAGTAATAACTAAAAATTATAACTTCACGTAGGTCGTGCGCAGTAAAAGTAGAATATTATACTATATATTTATACCTCTAGATTAAGCGGGCCCGGCCGTAATCGCCCGCGATAATATAAAAGATAGAGCGTTTATAATTATCAAATATATAAAAAGAGTTAATCGTAATCCTATATATCGCCTACCGGATTTCACGAGCGACTATCTTATTAATATTAAAGATATATTTTTAGAAGGCGACGACGAGATTATAATAATTTACGAATAAATAGACGTTTTATTAAAGTATATTATAGTAGTAACCGGAGGTCCATTATAGGTATTCGAGATCCTAGTAATTTATAAAGAGGTAAGCGATTGAACCTAAACCGCTTAGTTATTACTAATAAGAGATTAATAGCTAGTCGGTAGTCTCTTCTATATTTATAAGAAGCTTTCGTTTCATTATAGTATACTTAGCTACAGTAACGTCCTCCTGAACCAAAACGGAAATATCAAGATCGGTAAATTCTACGAGGTTCAAGGTCGAGCGGAGAGGCTGACCACGCAGCGCAGCTAATATAATAAAATCGATTCTCGAGCGAAAGGGTTTTTCAGTCGAGAGAGGCCTGGCCGATATAAAACGCATCGGGTTTATTATAATCGAACTAATAAAGCCAGCGATAAGTATTCTAGACCCTAGTTCAACAGTCCTAAAGGATCCAGGGAAGTGGAGAGACGAATTAAGTATCAAAGACTTCCTGGGTGCAACGCAACGCCATCCCCTATCTTAACTAAAGATAGTGAGTCTTCCAACCCTACTAGGAGCGTATATACTGACTTGAATACACCAGCACCCGTTCTTGCCGCCTGCGCCCCAAAGGTCATCGCTCCAGCCTCATATTTTTGCAGCAGTCAGAGCAGCCAATGTGCCATGGGACAAGCCCTCGCTCTCGTAGGAAGGGCATTGTCTGTTTCTCATGACAAGAGCTGTTCGTAGAATGGGTCGGGGTAGGTACTCGGAGCTGTTGAGGGATCGTATGGGTCTTGACCATCGGTCACATCCATGTGAGCGTTCATGGCTTCCGCTCTGTAATCAATCGACATCAATTAATACAGCTCTTCAATGTACAAAGGAGAAAAGGTGGAGGAGTATCACCTTGCCAAATTCCTCTTTCGAGGATTTTCCACGGAATTGACCATGGGTCAGCCGAGTTACTTCTTCCATGACCTCCACTGAGCATTGTACTATCGTGCTAAGGCGCTATGGAAGTGAGGTGCTGTAATTGTGATGTGCTGTTCCGGCGGTGTAGTGCCAAGGCGCATGGGTGGTGGGGTGCTGTTCCGATGAGGTACTGCTGGAGTAAGGCGCTTTGGTGGTGAGGTGCAGTGGTGAGGTGCAGTGGTGGTGAGTTGCTGTTCCGGTGAGGTACTGCTGGTGAGGCGGTCTATAGAAGGCTGTGGTGGTGAGGGGCGGTCTCGTGGTAAAGCGCTGTAGGGTGGACTCAGGTGCACGTGGCGGTTATTTCGTCGTCTCACGTGATACACTAACCCCCACTTCGACAGAATCTTCACCCTCAATTTGTATTATCTGCAACCACGCCCGGAGAAATGGACATCCGCAGCATACTAGTGAAGATAATAAATAACGAATATTTTTCCTTATAAGACGATCCTGAAAGGGCTACGTCTACTTTTAAAGAAAATGACTACGTACTACTTAAGGGCTTAACTATACTAGATATCTATAAAGAAACTATAAATTAATACTATAAATAAAGAGGTAATAAAAGGTATCGGAGCGAGTATAAAGTTTTAGGACTAAACTTAATTATAAAAAGTATTACTAAAGAAGTAATATTGAATAAAGTATTATACTTTATCTTTTTCTTATATATAAAACTAATTTATAACTTTTAAATTATTATGTATTTACTTTTTTCGAAATATAACTCGTTCCTAGTCTCCCCGTAGATAGCGATAATTCACTAGGCTTAGATTAATTCTTTAGTTTTAAAAGAATAAAAAGAATAAACGGAGCTCCTTCCTACGTCTCGGGGAAAGAATTTATATTTATAAACTATATATATTTTAGAGGCGACTCAAACGTTATCTAGGGTCTTAATATAGTCCTAGGCTCTTATAAAAATACGTCTATTAATAATATAAAAGAAATCGAGGTTTATAGAGGCGATATATAAATCTAGCGACTTTATTTAGGATAAACTATATTTAATAAATCGTAGATTTATATTTAATAATACTCTTTTATAATCTCTTCCCCGATTTATATACTCTACGCCGGAGTAATTTTTTACGGTATAAATCCTCTACTAGTATAATAACTAACTTCTAATTACTAGGGTAAAGAAAGAGTTTAGAAAGTATATTATTAAATTATAGAGAAATAATTACCGGGAATATATTAATAACGGATTTATAAATATAAAATAATTAAAGAAAATTAGTTAAAATATTAAGAGTACGGAGCTAGTTATGAAATACTCTAATATTTATATATATTTATACTATTATCTCGTGTAAAGGATTTTCTATCTAAATAGTCCTTCCGTAGAAGTATATTTACTAACTTTGATTTAAAATATCAAGGGTTCTTATTAATAATATCGTTTATACTATCGTTAATAAACGCGGGCTCTTTTTCGAATATAGAAATATATCGTTCGATAAGAGGTCTAGCGATGTTTATTTATATAATTAAATGATACTAGAATCGATACCCGGTAGACTTCTATTAAAATCTATAATATTCGAGTCTACTAGCCAAGTATTAACCTAGTCTCTAGTATTATCCTAGTAAGAATAATCCTCCGGCCTAGCTCCGGCTTTTTAGGTATAAAAGACCGCTATTAAAGAAAAGTTATTTTACGTATTACTAGATATAGTTTAACTTATTAGAGACGATGAATAAACTATTAAATAAATATCGAGATTATAAGAATTAAAGTTATTTACCGGAGCTCCTAAAGTAATAAATAGTATAAGAGAAGATTAAGAAGATACTCCTTAATATTTATTAATTATTAATTAAAGTAGTGTATTTATATTAATACCCGCCTCCTATATATAGAAGAGAGAATCTATATAACTCCGGGTCTATACTATATTAAGATACGACTACGAGGAAATAGGGTTAAAGGGTAGTTATAACCTAATAAGAGGAATAAAAGTTAAATACGAACGACTATTAGTCGCTTTAGTAGTCTCTAAAGTAAACGGCTTTATAGAGGGCCGGGTATACTATCCCTAGCCGGTATTAAAACTTAATTAAAATAGTATATTTATATTAATACCTACCTACTATATATAGAATACGGAGTTAATCGGGTTAAGGCTCGTTTACGTTATATTTATTAAAAACCCGGAAGAAATAGGTTAACAAATTAATTATAACTTAATTAATATTATATAATTATCCGAACTATTTACGTTATTGAATCCCTAGGATCCGAAAACGTATCCGAGATTATTAAGAGAAGTAACGTCGTAAATATTCCTTAATTAAATATAATTCTTCGATAAGGAGTCTTTAGAACCTCTCGTATAATTTATATCTATTAAAGATTATAGTAGTTCTATTTTAGAAAGTAGATACTTTAAGGTCTTAATTTATAGTCCGGAGATATTTTACGAGGAAAGATTTCCGAATATAATAAATTAAATATTATTAATCTCCTCGTTATAGGCCCTATTAATATACTACTTTATAAAACGTTTCTAATTAAAGTATCTTAGGTAAATTAAGTAACGTAAATTCTTTTTAGAATTTTAAATTTAATATGAGTTTATTAACTAAATTAAAGTTCTTTTATAGATATATTTACGTAAGTCTTCGTACCTCTTTTATATAGACTTTTTAGAAAACGATTTAGCGTAAACTCTATACTAGGAGTATTTTAGTTCCTTCGATTAAAAGTTACGGACTAAATAAGATTTATAAATACCGTATTATATACCGAATTCTCGAAGATAATTCTTTAGAGAGTCTCTAGAGCGCCTCCCGAAATACGTTTTAAAATAAAAAGAAACTAGATATTAATAACTCTCGCGGCTTAATATATTATAGGATATTAAATATAATATAGTACTAAGATCGAGCGGAAGGATAAGTTTTATATTTAAACGGTATAGTATTTAATAAACTTCTTTCCGACGAATTATATAATTAGCGTACGACGATATCCTCTAATTATTATTAAATACTATTTAATTGAAGACTTTCATGTCCACGTGTTTTATATATTTATAATATATACTCGATTTCTAAATAAATATAAGGTACCGACTCTAGGTTTCTTTCTAAAAAGTGAAGGTAGATATTTAACTACTAACTACGTAATTAAATATAGAGGGTTACTTTAATATCGAGGGCTTTATATAAATAAATAAAGTATTATTAATTTACTTTTATATTAATTAAGGACCTTTTATAAAACTAATTTAAATATAACTACGTATAAATAATCGAGTCGAATTAATTTATTATAAGTTTATCGTTTTAAAGGTTATAGCGTAGAGGCTTAAAAGAAAGTAGATATTTATCTTTATTAAATATTTACTAGTCCGCTACTTATACTACCTAGGATTGAAGTTATTAAGGTACTTTATTTAATAAACCTAGGCCTCGAGAAATAATAACGACTTATCTTTATTAAATATTTATTACGCCTCTAGTATATTATTTAGGATCGAAGGTCTCTACGGATTATATTTAATAAACCCCGGCCTCGAGAGTAAGTAATAATTTATCTTTATTAAATATTTATTATACCTTTAATATATTACCTAGAACGAAGGTTTATAAAGATTATATTCGACGAGTTATAATTTAATAAGAGGTAGTAACTCCTCGTATCGGATATTTATTATAATTTATTTCTCGTACGAGTGTATTAAGTTATTATATACCCTTAATATATAGCTCTTTATTTACCTCGCGGGCTAGTATTATATAAAAGCCTCGTAGTATCTCTTTTATTTTTAATTATATCTCCTCTTCTCCTTATAATCTAGTTTTTAAATAAAATTTTTAAATATATTAAAGTTTACTTTAAATCTCTTATTATTAATAACTTCGTTCCGTATAATAACGAAAATTAAGAATCCGTATTAATTTTATCTTAATAGAGGATTTATAGATAAAGATTAAGGTTTAACTACCTATTTACTTCTTAATAAATTAATATTAATAATATTTAAACGCTAGAAGAAAATCTATTTAAACTAATTATTTTATTAAAAATATTAAGTCTTAGACTCTTTAATAAAAATTAATATAAAGCCTTTCTTTAAGGATCTAGTTAAGGTTCTTTTCTAGTTTTATATAATACCGTATTTCAAACGCCGAAATTAATAAAACGGTATTTATTTACCGGGATAATAATTCTTTAAATCTAATCTTAAACGATAAAACTAGTATATATAATTATCTATTTAACTTCTTATAATTTAATCGCTTTATATTAAGAGCTAGACTTTAAATTATCCCCGTTATAGAATTTATATCTTTTACTTATAACCCTCGGTATAAATATATTTTTAATAGGCGCTTTACGACCTTTTAAATTATAAAATATAATCGAGATAAGCCTCGTAGGTTCGTTATACGATATATCGAACCGCGTCTTAAATTACGTAGAATAATTATCCTTAATAATAAAGTTAAAACGCTAATATCGTAAACTTCGAAGTATTTTATTAATTATATATACTAAAGTTAACTTAATAAGAAGATTCTTTAACTCGATTTAATTAAATTTAACTTTAAGAAATATATTATAGGCGGTTTATTCCTTATCTTTTATATATTATTAAACGAGTAATAAAAGCGAGTCGTAATAAGAAAGTAAATCGAAAGTCTCTTAAAATTAATAATATTATTAATTTATTATAATAGGATTTTCCGCGAAAAGTTTCTTATTTTCCGTAAATTATAATACCGAATTTTACTCTTCCTCGTTATTTTATACCTTAAGGTCGTTAATAATAATAATATATTTATCTCGGAATTATATATATAGGGACTAGAACTTATCGGATTTCTTATAAAAAAATATTTAATAAAGTTATTTTAAGACCCGGATATTATATTTATAAAGATATATATAATCCTAACGGCGCTTTTAACGTTTTTTAATACCTTTTTTCTTAGGAAGATTATAATAAATTAACGCGGTAAATATCTAATAAATTTACTATATTAATATTAAATATTATCGAATTTCTACGAATAAGTCGAGTAACCTTCCGATAATTATTAGGCCTAGGATATAATTAAGATATTAATTTATTTATTTAAAATTATATTTACCTCTTTAAGGAATAATTCTACTACGTCGGTAATATATTAATTCTTCGACGGTATTAAGCTAGTAATAAACGGTTTATAAATATTAAAATTATATTATTAATACTAGAGATAACGTCGGATAAAGATAATAAAAGAAGGGGGAGAAATAATAAATATAATAAACTCGAAAGCGATTAATACGAAGAATTTAATAAATATAATTTAATATATATAATAAGCCCGAGGTTAAGGTATATCTTAATCTCTTATTAATATCGAGTTTATTATAATAATAAAAAGCGATAAAGAGGAGCCTCTACTAATTTATTTATTATTTAATCTCTCGGACTCTCCGGATATATATAATAAATAAGTTTTAAAAATAGATATTAAAAAGATTTTATAAAGAAAGTAAAAGGAAGTATTATTATAAATATTATATCGAGGGAGTACTGAATATAATTTTAAAGAGTAAAATTAAAGCCCTATAAAGAAACCTTAACGGCGAAGACTTATTAGTATATTCCGAGTAGCTTTTAATTATTAATTTTATCACGAGCTAGTCTCTAGATAATAAGGGAGAAAGTGATAAAGAATCGTGAAATAATAATATAAACTACTAAGATTATTAAAATTAGACTCAATTCCTATAGTTATTATCCCTATCTTCCTAGTCCTTACTCGTAGTCCTCGTCGCTCTCGTCGTCTTCGTCGCTCTCGTTGTCCTTATCGTTCCCATCGCCTTTATATTCTATACTCGTATACTTATCCTCATCGCTTTCGATAAAGCTATCGTCCAAAAAGTTAAATAAATTCACGGCTCTATTATCGTGTTACGATTAAGGTTCTCCACGAGCCTTAATATACTTAGTATACTTGATAGGCCAAGAGGTTATTTACTACTCGACGTAGTATATAGACTAATAAGTAGGTAAACGCTTAACTATTTATCTACTCGACACGGGAATAAGCGAGTAAACGGATAAATAGTATAATTTCTTTTTTCTATATAAACTACGTATTTTTCTTAATAGATAGGAGCTTCGTATTTAACTTCCCTTAAAACTTTTAATTATAAATTCTAAATATAGACGTTTATTAAATTATTAATTAAGTTTATTAAATTTATTTAGTTTTATTTTATATTAATACGAAGCTTATTATTCTTTAATTCTTAATACTCTTCTCTACGAGTATCAACCTAGGTCCTATTAATATTATATTAAGATATTAAACGGAGAGTCTTAATACTTTAAATATTTTTAGGATAAATATTTTAAAATTAATAGAAACCTTAATTTTAAATATTTATAACGGTATTAAAAGACGTAATATTATAAAAGAAAGAGACCGTATTAAAGTCGCCCGCCTAGACTATTACTATAAAGAGCGCGAGAAGTTTAATAATTAATTATTATAATTTCAGCTATTCTTTATATTTAACGAGAATATTATATTAATTATTAAATAAATAACTTTTATAATAACCTATATAAAAGATAATATATAGAAATAAGTTAAATTATTCTTAAAGCGTTATATAGAAGTAGTAAATAATACCGATAATTTATTAATAAAGCTTTGGATAGAGAATTTCTTTAAATTTAAAATTAAGATTCGCTATATATTTAAATTATCCAACGAGAGTAGTATAGTAGTTCGCGTTATTTAGTATTTAATATAACGAAGGTCTATTTTCGATTACTCGGCGTAGTTTTAATATTATACGATATTAACGGACTAGGACGATACTATATTTATAACGATATATCGACGAGGTCTAAAAGATAATATAAAAAACGAATTTATATAAATAAGAACTAGTATAAAGAACCTCGATATATTTATAAAATAAATAATTAAAATTAACGATAAGTTATACGAATATATAATAGAGAAACGTTATAACGGAGGAGTTAACGGATAAGGACGTTTAGGAGTTTACGGTAACGGATATAATTCGGTTAATTATTACTACTATAAAAAACCTAACCCGTATAATTATATATTAATAGAACTCGATTTTACTAAGAAAGGACCCCGGAGAGGATTCTAGAAAAAGAGTAAATAATAATAAAGGGGTAAAATAATAATAAATTATTATAACTATAATAAACCGGGCTATATTATTAGGAACTATTATTCGAAAAATATAATAAATCGATAATAGTTAAATATATTTAAGAAAAAGATACCGGATAGCGTAGCCGGGTCCCTTAAGAATTTAATATAAAATAATATTATATTTAACGATCTACTAGAGAAGTAAGAGAACGTTAAAAAAAAATCGTTTAAAGAATTCGAGAGCTCGAAGAACTAGATAATAATAATAATAAAACTTTAAAGAAAGACTTAAAGGAAGGATAAAAATAAAAATAAAATATAATAAATTCTAAAGAATAACTTTAGGTAGTAGATTATTTTAATAATTTTAAAACTTAATTTATCGTATTAAAAGAGAAACCCGAAGAAAGGAAGAAAGAGAAAAAACGAACTATTAGAATTAATTATACCTATAATAAATATTACCTACGATATAGGGAGATATACTAGTTAATATATATAAACGAATATTATAAATACTATTACGGTAATTTAGGAGAGCGAAAGTATATCGTAAAACTAAGATATAATTATAATTAATGAAATAATTATATTAAAGATAATTACCCGTAGTACCTAGTTAAGAAAAGGGAAAATTAAATCTTCCCGGGTTATAATAAAGAATAGTAATTATAATTAAAAAACTAGATAAGATATAATAAGAAAATAAAATATTATAATTAGAATTAAGAGTATTATTATTTAGCCGAAGATTACGAAAGATATTTCGAATCTAAAGAGTATTATAGATTTTTATCTTTATCGAGAAAAGACTAGTCCCTCGTATTAAAGAGAAATATAAAGAGATTAATATATTAACTTTAAAATAATATCTATACTTAACTTAGTACGGTATATATATATAAATACTAATAAAAGTTAACGGATATAAGATCGTTATAATAATAGATTTAAGAATAACTAGTAATTTTATATTTTAAATAATAGTTTAAGTAACTAATCTATTAACTCGAGAAAAAAAGAAATAATATAAATTTTAATTAACTAACGGGTCGAAGTTATTAATAAAAATAAATAAATAAAGAAACATTCTCGTTACTAGTTATTATTTAACGTTATTATAAGGAAATTACCTTCGATATATATAATACCTAAGGCCGCTAGCGTAGAGCTAGCGGCTTAGTAATAATATAAAAGACGTAAAGTATTTACGGGGTTTATTATTAAATAGTTCTTAAATTCTAAATTTAGTAGTAGAACTAATCTCTAAGGATTCTAATAAAACGGGGGAACGTATCTATAAAAGTGCAAGCGACTCTGAGAATCCTAGTTTGCTCGGAGTGTTTAGGCCCGCTCGCGAGCGCTAAAATAGTTTAGAGTTAAATAAGAATTCTTAGGCCCGCTTAGGCCCGCTTAGGCTCGTTTAGGCTCGCTTAAGATTATTTAGGATTCTTAATACCGGCTTAATATTCTCAGGGCCGCTCAGGGCCGCTCAGGGCCGCTCAGGATTATTTGTTTACATGGCCATTACTACTACTATAGATATACGCGTATACATGGCCATTACTGCTGCCATAGATA
>JAABUK010002159.1_pt1 | contig 35883 bp, 31 predicted proteins | sample 5559141 | NCBI WGS metagenome assembly JAABUK01 (sample SAMN10711869, study PRJNA513367) | rock metagenome | isolation source: Antarctica rocks | place: Antarctica: Victoria Land, Pudding Butte nord | collected 2016-01-03
CTGGTTCAAGGCGCTCTGAATCGTCTCCCCGATGGTCTCGGCGGCGTTCCAAGCGGCGATGATAACGGATACTCCGGCCTTCATAAATATGATGCATTAAGTAAATCGACGCGCTCTGTTTTCGCTTTATGCGGCGACGACTTCGTTATTACTTATTCCGATTTTTGAATGGATATATCGAACGGATTAAGCAGGAATCCGACGTGCGATGTTTTCACCAGATTCGGTATGTCGCTGTACTCCGCAATATCAAGAATTCCCGCTTCGTCGTTGTAATGGAATGTGCGTTCGTGCGTGGAAAGCCCTACGACCAATCCGTACTGACCGGAGCCTAACATGATTTCCGTTTCGCGGAAGATTACTTCATAGTCGCCCGGCTCGATTGTTTGCGGCACGCTCCAACTCGTCCGAAGCGGAATCCCGTCGCGGCTGGTGCGTAGTCCGAGCGCAATAATGAAGTGCTCCGTCCGGCGCGCGATTCTGAAATGAACGCGCACCTGCCACGATTGCCCTACGGGTATCGAAACAGTCGGTTCGCCATTGCCATTTTCGACAACGAGCTTATAAGCATAGCCGGGCGCGTTTTCCTGCGCGTCGGGCGGCGGAATCATATACGCAGAGCGCACGTCTGTGCCGCCGTCCAGATATTTTCTTATCACGGCGTCGGCATCGCCGATCATTTCCACGCCGCCTTGTTCGAGCAGCACGCCGCGAGTGCAAAGCTTGCGCACGGCATCCATATTGTGGCTGACGAAGATTACAGTGCGGCCTTCGCGCGCGGCGTTGCCCATTTTCCCCAGACACTTTTTTTGAAACTGCGCGTCGCCGACGGCGAGCACTTCATCGACCACGAGAATGTCCGGGTGCAGATGCGCTGCGACGGAGAACGCCAGACGCATGTACATGCCGCTCGAATAGCGTTTGACGGGCGTGTTGAGAAATTTTTCTATTTCGGCAAACTCGACAATCTCATCGAATTTTTTGTTGATCTCGAACTTGCTCATGCCGAGAATCGTGCCGTTCAAAAAAATGTTTTCGCGCCCGGTCAATTCCGGGTGAAAGCCCGTGCCGACTTCCAGAAGGCTGCCGACGCGCCCGTGCAGCACGACGCGCCCGACAGTCGGTTTAGTGATGCGCGAAAGAATCTTGAGCAAAGTCGATTTGCCCGCGCCGTTGCGCCCGACAATGCCCACGACTTCGCCCGCATTCACTTCAAAGCTCACGTCACGAAGCGCCCACAACGTTTCGTTCGTTTTGCTCGATGCGTTGTCGCCGCGCAGTTTTTTGAGCGAGGCGCGCGCGGTTCCGGCAATCGTTTCGCGCAGCGTCGCGTAGGATTTCAGGCGTGCGCCGATCTGGTAACGCTTGCTCAAATGCTCGACTTTGATGATCGGTTCCATGCGCGTTTCAGATGATGTCTGCGAAGCCGTCTTCGGTGCGACGAAAAGCATAAGCCGCGCAGATAAGCAACGCGAAGGTCAGCACGGCGGCAACGGCAATCGCTGCCATGTCGAGCTTTCGATTGAACAGCGCCGCGCGAAAGCCTTCGATGATGCCCGTCAGCGGATTGAGCCACAGCGCCCAGCGCCATTTGTCCGGCACGATGCTCGAAGGATAAATAACGGGCGAGGCGAACATCCAGAGTTGAATCAAAAAAGGCAGCGCATAGCGTATGTCCCTGTACTTGACGTTCAAGGCGGAGAGCCATAGCCCCGCGCCGGTTGCCAGCAAGGTCACAAGCAAAATGAAAAACGGCAACAGCAGCAAACTCCACGAAAGAGCGACGCTGTAATAAATCATCAACGCGATCAGAATCAGAAACGCGATGGCGAGATCGACCAGCCCTGCGCAGACTGCCGCCGCCGGAACGATGATGCGCGGGAAATAAACCTTAGTGATGAGATTGGCGTTGCCGACGAGACTGTTGCCGCTGTTGGTGACGGCGTTGGAAAAAAACGTCCACGGCAAAAGTCCGGCGTAAGCGAAAAGCGGATACGGAATATCGTCGGATTTGATGCCCGCCAGCTTTCCGAAAAAAAGCGAAAAGATGAGCATCGTAAAAAGCGGTTGCAATATCGCCCACGCCGCGCCCAAAAGCGTTTGTTTGTACCGCACTTTAACATCGCGCCACGTCAGAAAAAAAAGCAACTCGCGGTACGCCCACACTTCCTTCAAATCAAGCGCCGCCCAAGACCCCGACGCTTCAATCGTCACTGTATAGTCGTAGAGCGAATCGGGAACGCCCGCGCCGGATGAACCATTTATCGCCGTCGCAACGTCGCGCTGTATTTGCGATTCACGCGCGGGCGCTTCTTTATCATTGATGTCGGTTACGTCCATCCAAATTTATCTTCTCTGCCGATTTGAAGACAACACGCAGCGCGGAAATTGACAGCGACTCCTGATGCTCGCTTACGTCAGCGTGATGAAAATTCCAGCTCCCACTTAACATTTTAGTCTAAGCGTCGGGAAAGCAGTGCGTCAAGCGAGAGGTTTTCAGCAACAGGGCAGAAGCGGCAGGGGAAATAAAACGCGCCGTCAATTTCCAATCCGGCTTCGGATGCCAAAATATTTGCGCGTCAAATTTTGACATGCGCGTAACGCTTGCGCGCTTGCTGCTGCATGATAAGTCTGCGCCGCTGCCTGATCGAGTGCGGGATCAATAAGCCCGCGAGCAGGCGCGCGACGGAAGCGCCGGACGGAGCGCCGCGCATGTTATGCAACACAAGATCGAGCGCGCGACGCTTTTGCCCGGCGCGCATAAAATCCTCTGCGCATTTCCATTTGAGTGATGTTTGCAATGCGGCAAGCCGCCGCGAATCAAGGCCGATTCGAGTTCCGACGCGGCTTTGCGCCGCAAGCCATTCAGTCGCCATAAATTCCAGATCGCGGCTCGTGTTGTAGGAATGCACGCGCCACGCCGACAAAACTTGCGGATCGAAAGCAAATTCACCGTCCGCGCTCAAGCGCAAATAAAGCTCGTAATCCTCCAGCTTCGATGCTTCGTTCCACCCGTGTCGCGCGAGCGGCGCGCGACGATACACGACCGTCGGACTCAGCGGCGCAAGCCCGCGCGCAAAAAGCCCTTCCTGCGCGTTGCCATCCGTGTATGGCGCCCAATCGCATGTGCAGTCGAGCACGTTATTCGATTCGTCAATCGAGTATGCGTTGCCGTAAGCGAGCACCGCCGCCGGACGAGTTTCGAGCAGTTTCAGGCGCGCTTCGAGAAAGGTCGGAAGCCACACATCGTCCGAACCTAAGTAAGCAAAGAAATCGCCTTTCGTGCGCGCCAGCCCTTCGTTCAAAGTCGCGCACAAGCCCTTGTTGCCGCGCACAATCAGTTCGCAGCGCATCGAGCAATTTTTCAAAGTGCGCTCGATAATCTGCGGCGAATCGTCGTGTGAGCCGTCGTCGATCACGATCAACTCCAGCGGTCTCTGCGTTTGATTAAGAACGGAGCGCAAAGTCTTTTCGATGAATGGCGCGTGGTTATACGACGGCACGACGACTGAAATTGAAGCGCTCGATTGGTTGTTTGGCGGATTCATGCTTTGACATGGAGCAATGCGCGCGTAAGACCCGACGAGTTTGAAATGCACAGGACAACGCAAGCACGCTCATCTAGTATATATTATAGGCGCGCTCTATTGATCGCCGCTGCGCCGTCCTGCATTTTATAATTTGCCTGTAATCAAAACCGAAGTGGTCTATCCATCAAGCGAAATTGACTCGCATCCGCCGCCGAGAGTTCTGCATGTGCTCGACACGCTTGCGCGCGGCGGAGCGCAGATGCTGATGCTGGATATTTGCCGCAATGCTTCGGCAAACAATCTAAAACTAACGCTCGTCGCCACCGGAAGCGGAGATTTGGAAAAGGATTTTCGCGCATCCGGCGCGGAATTTATAAGCCTGCCGCGCCGCTCGCCGCTCGATTTGAAACTCATCGCGCAGCTTCGCAAAATCATCACAGAGCGGCGCATTCAGATTGTGCATAGCCATCAAGCTGTCGAAGCTCTGCCTGCTTACCTTGCGACGCTCGGCACAGGAGTTAAACGCGTGCTCAGTTTTCACGGCGGCGCTTTCGACGCGCGAAACAGAATGGCGCTGAAATTTCTCGTTCCGCGCATGGACGCTAACATCAGCGTCAGCCAAGGCTATCTCGCGCGCCTTGAAGAAGCAGAAAAATTTAATGTGAAGAAAAACTTTCGCGTCATACATAACGGCGTCGATGCGAAGCGGCTGGATGCGGCGAACCGTCGCCGCCCTTTGCGCGCCGAACTTGATTTGAGCGACAGCGATTTGTTGTTGGGCATGACCGGCAATTTTTACCCCATCGTCAAAAAGGATCAACTGACGATTTGCAAAGCTTTGCCGCAGGTGTTCGCCAGCGCGCCGCACGCTCATTTTGCCTTTGTCGGCGGGCGCTCCGGCACAGCGCCGGAACTCTTCGATGATTGTGTAAATTATTGCCGCGAACAAGGCATTAGTGATCGCGTTCATTTCCTAGGCAAGCGCGCCGACGTTGCGGACGTGCTTGCTTCGCTCGACATCTTTTGTTTTTCGTCGCTTGAGGATACGTTCGGAATCGCCGTCGTTGAAGCGATGATGATGGGACTTCCCGCCGTCGTTTCCGATATTCCGCCGCTCATCGAAGTGTCCGGCGCGGGAACTTACGCGCACACTTTTTGCGCGCAGGATGCGGATGATCTGGCGCACAAACTTTTACATCTCACAAACGATGAAACGGCGCGCAGAGAGCTTGGAGCAAAAGCAAAAGGGTGGGCGTTGCAGGAATTCGGCATTGACACGCATATCGCCCGATTGAAAAATTTGTACAAAGACATTACGAGCGCCGCTTAAACACGAAGGCAAATAGGCTTCACTGAATACTATGTTGCAACGCGCGTTCGACTGCGCTCGTTGCTGCTTCAAATTGATTCTTCAGCCTTGTCCTTTGCGCGCATAAATCCACAAATGCCAGCCCATACGCGCCGCAAGCCGCGCTTCCAAAGAACGCGGCAGGGCGTTTCCGATCACAGGCAGCCAGCGCTTATTCAAAAAGTGCAGGCGGGTTTCCACTGCGGCGAAATCCTTGAACAACTCGCGCGCTTCGCGTTCAGAGTAAACGCGCGCCAGCGGATTGCCTGCGCCGTCCGTGTGCTGGCTTAGAAACTCGCCCGGCGCAAGATAGCTTTCGGCGTCTTGCTCGATGAGCGCCGCGTGCTCGCGCAAAGACTCGACGGGTTCGCCCGTCAAGCGATGAACGAGTTGCAAACCGGCATCGTGTTTAAGCAGATGCGCGCCCGCTCGCCTGAAAAGGCGAATGTTGACGCGATAGTTATAAGAATTGCGATGATAAAGCATTACGACGGTGCGCCCGCCGGGTCGCAGCACACGATGAATTTCGCTAACGGCCGCCTGCGTGTCCGGCGTGTGATGCAGCACGCCGTGCGAATAAACCAGATCGAAACTTTCATCCGCGAAGTCTAATTTCTCCGCGTCCGCCCTGCGGAATTCGCCCGCCAGCTCGAACAACTCGAATCGCTTGCGCGCCAGCTCAATCGCCGCGTTTGTTAAATCGACACCCGTGTAAACGGCTCCCGCGCGGGCAAACTGCGCGCCGTCCGTGCCAAGCCCGCAGCCTATCTCTAAAACGCGCAAGCCGCGCGCGCCTGCAAAGCCTGCGGCCTGCGGAATGTGCCACTCGCTGTCGTAGCGATGCTCTTCGACGAGTTCATAAAAGCGGCGCGTGCCCGGTTCCGCATCGGCGAACTTCGTGCCGCACGGATGCGCCTGCCAGAAAGCGCGCACGCGATTCTTCAATTCATAATTGGAATCAGACATAAATTAACAAAGCGGGTTATAAACGAGCTTAGCTACATCTTAGCTAAGGCGTTCGCGCGCTTCAATCGTCCGCGCTCTTTATCCGGCATCGATAAACGTGCGATGCCATATCTCCAGCGTGAGTAATTGAAAGACTTGCAAATTGTAATCCTCACGCCCGGAGAGGTTTGCGTCAATGACGCGCCGCACTTCTTCGGGGCGAAACAATCCGCGCCGCTTGATCGAACTTTCCGAAAGCAAATCTTCCACCATCGGGCGCAGCACTCCGCGCAGCCAAGAGCGAATCGGCGCGCCGAAGCCAGCCTTTTTACGCCACACGACATCCTTCGGCAAAAGCTTTTCGGCGGCGCGCTTCAAAATATATTTACGCTGGAGGCCGCGCATTTTCAACTGCGCGGGCATTCGCGCCGTGAATTCCAAAAGCTCTTGATTGAGATACGGCACGCGCACTTCGAGGTTCGCCGCCATCGAAGTCTTATCTGTTGTCGTCAAATTCAAACACGGCAAAAAAGTTTTCAAGTCAACGTAAAGCATTTGATTGAGCGGCGCGGCGTGGCGGACGCGCGAGAAATAACGGCGGTGCTCGCTGTAGGCATCCATGCCGCGCACGGCGTAACGAGCATCGCCTGTATAAAGACGCTCTTTCGCCGCATCCGTGAAATACGTGCCGTAGCCTAAGTAACGATTCTCGAAATCGAGCGCGGCGCTTTTGGCAAACTTCTTCGCGTTACGAAGCGGCGCGGTGAAGCGTCCGGGCAATCCGCCGGGCAGAACCGAAGTCGCCATCTGCATCAACGGGCGGCGCACAATCTGCGGCACAACGTCGAGCGCGCCCGCGATCTTCATCGCCATCTGGCGCGGGTAACCCGCGAACACTTCGTCGCCGCCCATGCCCGACAACATCACCGTCAACGTCTCGCGTGCCGCGCGCGCCACGAGATAACAGGGGATTGCCATATCGGTCACAGGCGCATCCATGTGGTAAACGAGTTTCGGCAAAAGCTCTGTGACATCCGCTTTGAGCATCATCTCGTGATAATCGGTATCGAGAAGTTTGCCGACGCGCCGTGCCCAACCGACATCATCCATCACAATGTCGTAACGCAAATCTTCCGCTTCGATGCCGACCGTGTAAGTTGAAACACGCCGCCCGCCGCCCGCCTTTTTCATTAATGCGACGAGCACGGACGAGTCAACGCCGCCCGACAGAAACGAGCCGAGCGGAACATCCGCCACCATTTCCATAGAGACGACGCGCGAGAGCATTTCAAGCGTGCGCTCTTGCCACCATTCCTCGCTGCGCCCTTCTTCGATTTCGTCAAAGGAAATATCCCACCACTCGCGCAAGGTTGTTTGCCCGTCGTGAAAAGTTAAGACGTGCGCGGGCGGCACTTGCTCGATGCCGCGAAAAAGCGTGAACGGATCGGGCGTCCACAAGAATGTCAGATATTGATTAAGGGCTTCCATATCCAGCGCGCGGTCAACCAAACCGGACGCGAGAATGGCTTTGATTTCAGAAGCGAAGATGAAAGAGGCGTCTGCGCCATGAGCAGTCGGTACATGAGCGTAGTAAAGCGGTTTGATGCCCGTGCGGTCGCGCGCCAGCGTCAATGTTTGCTCTTTCGCATCCCAGACGGCGAAAGCGAACATGCCGTTCAGACGCGGCAAACACGTTGCGCCCCATTCAGCGAACGCCGCGAGCAAAACTTCCGTGTCCGTGTCGGTGCGAAAGCGATGATTCTTCGCTTCGAGTTCGCGCCGCAGCTCGATGTAGTTATAGATTTCGCCGTTGAAGGTCAGCGTGTAGCGTTCGTCTTCCGAGAGCATCGGCTGATGCCCGGCGCGGCTCGTGTCAATGATTGCGAGCCGACGATGGCCGAGCGCGACACAAATTTCGCTTGCCTCTCCGCTACCGTTGCCACCGTCGTTATTACTGCGGCGGCTATCGTCAACGACGGAACGCGTCCACACACCTTCGTCGTCGCGCCCGCGATGCTCTATGCTTTCGAGCATTGCCGCAATGCGCTGACCTGCTTCAGAATGAATTAATCCGGCGATGCCGCACATATACGCTCAACGATAAGCGACGAGTAGAAGGAAAGCAATCAACGGCGCAAAGCAGTAGTGGGCTATTTTGAAATTATCGGGCTTTGTTTATGCGGCTTAAAAAGTCAAACTAGCCCACTACCCGCAAAGCAGTGTTCGCGGTTACGCGGTAAACATCGCACTGCCTCTACTGTTGCTGCGATGCCCGCGCGTTTCGCCCTCCATCAATTGACGATAGATTTCGACGTACTCCGGCGTTACTGCCCGCGCGGTAAATTGCTGCGCCTTCTCTTTGTTGTTGCGCGCCATTTGTTCGCGCGCTTCGCTGTGCTGCAAAAGATAGATGATTTTTTCGGCGAGCATTTCGGGATTCTTCGGCTTCGTCCAGAGACAATTATCCGGCTCATTCAGGTAATCGGCGGCGGCGCGAATGCGCGTTGTAATAACGGGCATTCCGGCGGCAATTGCATTGAAGATGACCATCGGAAAACCTTCATAGTGATACGTCGGAAACACCAGCATCGTGCTGTTGGCATAAAACGCGACGGTCTCGGCTTCGGGAATGAAGCCGCAAAAGCGCACGCTTTGTTGCAGCTTCTCTTTTTCGACTTTCGCTTTTGCTTCCGCCATTGCCTCGCCGTCGCCGACGCAAAAAAGCACGAAGCTGTGATTGCGATCTCGCAAAAGCCTGCACGCTTCGATCACGTCGAGCAATCCCTTCGCCGGAATAAATCTGGCGATGAACAGCAAGACGGGCACATCCGCATTGATTTTCATTTCGTCTGTGAAGGCGCGTCGTTGCCGTGCATCGGGCAGCGTCGGCGTTTGCACGACGTTCTTCACGATGAAAATTTTTCGTTCATCGATTCCCCCGCGCACGAAGTTTTCTTTTTCTTCGGACGACAAAACACCGATGCCATCCGCGCGCTTTAATAACGCTCTGCCCGAAAGTTTCAAGACCGGGTTTTTCGTTTGCAGCAGAGCGGCATCCGAGCCGTGAAATTTCAAAAAAACTTTGACATCGAACGTGCGCAGGAAGAACAAGGTCACGACATCGCGCAACACTGCCTTCGGATCGAAGGATGTATTCAAGTGAACGATGTCGAAGCGCGCCGCCTTTAGCTTTCGCCGGAAGCGTGAAGCCGTTCGCAAGACTCTCAGGACTCTATTTGACAAGCTGATTTTCTCAGGCTCGCCCGCGTGGACATATACTTCTTCGTCAATTATAACTTCCCGCCTTCGTAGTTCTTCGACGAACGGCGGCTCGCACGCGATGGGGCCGCCGCGAGACAGCTTGTCCGGCATTCCCACAAGGATACGCAATGTTGGTTTGGTTTCGATCAATGAAGATTCGTTTCACGCAATCGTGATGCAAGATGATTACGGCAATTGTAAAAGTTGCGTGTAAAAATTATTCGAGTTTGCGTTGTAAGTTTCGGTATGGACGAGTGATTGCGTTGACATGCGTTTCAAGCGAGTTATAAAAGCCGCGCAAATTCGTCGAAGCCTGCGAGAGCATAACGAAAACAATGCGCGCGCGTGGCTTCTGTGCGACCCGAAGACTATAACGCAGCCTTTGAAGAACATGGTAGCGCAGGCAGAATTTGACACTCCATTACCGATGAAAGATGATGAGGCGCTCGCGGCGTGCATTCCTTATGAGACAGCGATTATTACAGTATCTGGCGTGTCCTGAATGCGGCGGCGCAATCGAACTGCTGTCAGCGGCGCGCACGGAAGGCGATGAAATTCTGGAAGGCGTTTTGAACTGCATTAATTGCGCGCGCAGCTTTCCCGTTGTGCGCGGCGTTCCGCGCTTCGTCAATCTGCAAGAGATTGAAGCGGGCAAGGCCGCGACTGCCGCGAGTTTCGGCTGGGAGTGGCAACATTTTTCGCGCGTTGATGAGCATTACGCAAAACAGTTTTTAGGTTGGATCGCGCCCGTCGAACCCGAATTCTTTCAAAACAAAATCGTGCTCGAAGGCGGCTGCGGCAAGGGTCGGCACACGAGGCTCGCGGCGGAGTGGGGAGCGCGCGATGTGATTGCGATTGATGTGAGCGAGGCAGTCGAAACCGCCTACGCCGCGACGCGCAATCTCGAAAACGCGCACATCATTCAAGCGGATATTTATAAGTTGCCGCTGCGCAAAATTTTCGATTACGCGTTTTCCGTCGGCGTGCTGCATCACTTGCCGGAGCCGCAGGCGGGCTTTGCCGCGCTCGCTGCAAAAATCAAATTGGGCGGACATCTTTCGGCGTGGGTCTACGGCGCGGAGAATAACGTGTGGATCACGCGCTGGATCAATCCGCTGCGCGAGAAAGTTACTTCGCGCATCAGCCCGCGCTCTTTGCTGCATGTCTCGAAGCTGCCTGCGGCGGCGCTCTATGCGGCGACGAAATTCGTGTATGCGCCCTTAAATAAAAGCGCGAAGGGAGAAAGCTACGCGCGTCGTCTTTTCTACAACGATTACCTGAAGGCCATCTCCGTTTTCGGCTGGCACGAGCAGCACGCCATCGTCTTCGATCACTTGATTGCGCCGACGGCCTTTTACATTTCGCGCGCCGAATTTGAAAGGTGGTGGCGCGACATCGACGCGCGCGACGTGCAAATAAGCTGGCACAATAGCAATAGCTGGCGCGGCTTCGGATGCATAGATGTGTAATTCGCCCACGCTTGACAGTTCGACAGCGAAGCACGAACATCGAACAACAAACGATGAGTTACTACGACGAAGAAGACACATTAATGCGGCGGCCAAAGGCGAACGCTGCGCCTGTAAGCATTGCTGCTGCTGCTGCTGTCGCCGATGAAGACACCTTGATGCGGCAGCAGCCCGCCGCGGCGATTGATGAACAAGCGCCGATGATTTCCATCTTTCTGCCCGTCCTCAACGAAGAACCGAATTTGCGCCCGCTTCACGGAAAGATTGACGAAGCGCTCGCCGCGCTCAAAGAAACCGCCGAGATTATTTACGTTGACGACGGCTCCACAGACGGCAGCTTGAAAGTTTTGCGTGAGCTTGCGCGCCTAGATGCGCGCGTGAGAGTCGTCGCGCTGCGCCGCAACTACGGGCAGACGGCGGCGATGTCGGCGGGCATTGACGCGGCGCGCGGCGAAATATTGATTCCGATGGACGCGGATTTACAAAACGATCCGGCGGATATTCAAAGATTGATCGCAAAATTGAACGAAGGCTACGACGTAGTTTCCGGCTGGCGTAAAAATCGCAAGGACAAAATGGTGACGCGGAAATTGCCTTCGATGCTCGCCAATCGTTTGATTTCTTGGATCGGCGAAGTGCCTTTGCATGATTACGGATGCTCTTTGAAGGCTTACCGCCGCGACGTGCTCAAGGACGTGCGGCTCTACGGAGAGATGCACCGCTTTATTCCGATTTATGCGTCGTGGGCGGGCGCGCGTGTCGCGGAGATTCCCGTCGAGCATCACCCGCGCACAATGGGCAAATCGAAGTACGGATTATCACGCACGCTGAAAGTCGTTCTCGATTTAATGACGATCAAATTTATGGCGTCGTATCAAACGAAACCGATTTACGTGTTCGGCACATTCGGGATGATCGCGTTCGCCGTTTCCCTGCTCGCAGGGCTATGGGCAATCATCCGAAAGCTCGAAGGCGAATCGTTCATTAAAAATCCGCTGCCGATTCTGTCCATTGTCATGTTCGCTGTCGGCGTGCAATTTCTCTTAATGGGACTCCTTGCCGAAATGCTCGTCCGCACTTACCACGAATCGCAGGATAAGCCGATCTACGCCGTGCGCGAAAGGATAAGCTTCGATGCGCCGCGCGAAGGATAAGCGCACTCTAAACCAAAAACTATTCCGGCGGATCGAGTGATTGAATATGAGCGACGATTTTTACTGCGACGAAGTCTTGAGTGCACGCACGCCGGTTCATCGCGTATTTGAAACAGAAAGCGTGCTGGCCTTTCACCACACCAAACCCTTCTACACGGCTCACGTCGTAGTCATTCCCAAAAGGCATATCAATTCGCTGCTCGCGCTTGAAGCGGAAGACCATGCGCTGATCGTCGAACTAATAATGGTCGTCAAACAAATCGCCGCGCAGATTGTGGACGAACACGGCGGCTGTCGCGTTATCACCAACATGGGCAAGTATCAAGACTCGAAGCATCTGCATTGGCACGTCGTTTCGGGCGTGACGTTGCGTTCAACTTGAAGAGGCTATGACATAGCCAAACGGTGAAAGCGAAACGATGAATGACGAACTAAAAAACGAACGCTTTTTTATCGTTTCGCATTTATTGCTCATCACTTGATTCTATGTGTGGCATCGCCGGATGGTCTAATCTGAATGCACGCGCCGCCGTCGCGTCGTCCGACGTGTGCGCGAAAGAATTATTGCGCGCGATGTGCGAACGCTTGACGCATCGCGGCCCCGATTCGGAAGGCTCGATGACGGCAGCGGGGGGCAGCATCGCGCTCGGAATGCGGCGGCTGGCGATCATCGATCTGGCGACGGGCGAACAGCCCGCGATTAATGAAGACGCCTCGATCAGCGTCGTCCTCAACGGCGAAATTTATAACTACCGCGAATTGCGCAAAGACCTCCAGCAGCGCGGGCATCGCTTCAAATCTCAATCGGACACGGAAGTGCTGCCGCATCTTTACGAAGAATACGGCACGGGATTGCTCGAACATCTCGACGGCATGTTTGCGTTTGCGTTGTGGGACGCTTCCGCGCGCAAACTTTTTCTCGCGCGTGACCGCTTCGGAGAAAAGCCTCTTTACTGGGGCGTGTTCGACCATCAACTCCTTTTTGCGTCCGAGCCGAAAGCGTTGCTCGCGCATCCGCTTGTCGAGCCGCGTCTGAATCTGCAAGCGCTCCGGCAATATCTTTCCTTCGATTACGTGCCAGCGCCGCTTTCGATTTACGAAGGCATCAACAAGCTTCCCGCCGCGCATTATCTCACGCTCGAAGACGGCGCGATTGAAGTCAAACCGTACTGGCGTTTGAGCTACGCAAAACAATCGCCTGTGCCAACGGAAAAAGAGGCTGCGGAGCAAGTGCGCGAGTTGTTGTTCGATGCCGTGCGCAAGCAGCTTGTGGCGGATGTGCCGCTCGGCGTGCTGCTGTCGGGCGGCGTGGATTCTTCGATGATCGCGGCGCTTGCCGTGCGCGCATCGAGCGAGCCGGTCAAAACATTTTCGATTTCGTTTGCCGAAAGCTCATTCGACGAATCGAGGTATGCGCGCGGCGTCGCTGAATTTTTGGGAACGGATCATCACGAAGAACGCTTGAGCGCGAACCTCGCGGCAACGCTCGTCGGCGACATAGGTTCGTGGATGGACGAACCTTTGAGCGATCCGTCGCTCGTGCCGACTTATTTGCTATCGCGTTTTACGCGAAGGCACGTCACGGTTGCGCTCGGCGGCGATGGCGGCGACGAACTCTTCGCTGGGTATCCGACTTATCGGGCGCACGCATGGGCGCGAGCCTACACGCGCGTGCCTCGCTCGCTGCGGCGCGCGCTCGTTGAGCCTTTTGTGCGCAGGCTGCCTGTGAAAACGAAAAATCTTTCGTTCGATTACAAAGCGCGTCGCTTCGTCGCGGGCGCGGATTACGAAGACGCGGCGCGGCATCACGTCTGGTTCGGCTCGTTTATGCCGTTGGAGCAAGCGAAACTTTTAACCGCCGAAGTGCAGCGCGCGACAAACGCGGATATTTACAGCGACGCGCGGCGAATGCTACGGGAAGATTGCGATGCGGAGACACTCGTCGAGCAGATGCAATGTCTGGACACGCGCTTGTATCTGGCCGGAGATATTTTGACGAAAGTGGATCGCGCGAGCATGGCTGTGTCTTTGGAAGTGCGCGCCCCGTTTCTAGACAGGCACGTAGCCGAATACGCCGCGTCGCTTCCTCTCGATTACAAACTTCGCGGGCGCGCGTCGAAATATATTTTGAAGCAGGCGGCGCGCGGGCTTGTGCCAGCGTTCGTCGGCAAGCGCGGCAAAAAAGGCTTCGGCGTGCCGGTTGCAGAGTGGCTGAAGAAAACCCTGCGCCCGCTCGCGCGCGATCTGCTTTCACCGGAACGCATTCGCCGTCACGGATTATTTGATCCGCAGTATGTCACGCGATTGCAGGACGAACACGAACGCGGAATTGCCAATCACCGCAAACTTCTGTGGACGCTTTTGATGTTTGAACTCTGGCACGAAAGCTTTATCGACACGCCGCGCCGCATCGAAAGCCACGCATCGGAAATCAGATTATAGATGTCGGATGTTAGATGCCGGTGAAAATAGATGCTGATGAAAGTGTCCGGCATCATTCTGATATAGCGTTCGGTTCTTATTTTATGAACGACTTGCGATGCGCGTATGAAAGTCTGGCGGAGTGGTGTCGCGCGCGCGGATTCGCGGGGCATGATCCGTTTGATGGACTAAACAGTCGCGTGTTTCAAGCGACGCCGCTTCGACATTCGCGCGCGGCGCGGCTTGTGTGGACGCAAGCCTTCAAGCGTTCGCCGATTAATTTGCGCGTGCTGGCTGGTGTTCCCGTTGAAAGAAATAGTAAGGGGACGGCGCTCTTTGCGTTAGCAGCACTGGCGGATTTTCGCGCGCGTCGAACAAAGGACGCGGAGAGAGAAGCGCGTGCGTTGTTGAATGATCTGGCGGCGGCGCGGATTGGCGGATGGAGCGGCGCGGCATGGGGCTATAATTTCGATTGGCAAGGACGCGCTTTTTATGCGCCGAAGAATACGCCGACGATTGTGCCGACGGCGTTTGCCGCGCGCGCGTTTATCGAAGCGGCAAGTGCTTTTGGTGACGAAGAATATTTGAGGACGGCGCGCAGCGCGTGCGAATTTATCTTGCGCGATTTGCGGCGAAGCCATGAGAGTGGTGACGGAGGGAGCGCGGAAGTTTGCTGGAGCTATACGCCGCTGGATGCGACGCGTGTTTTTAACGCGAGTTTGCTGGCGGCGGAAACCTTGGCGGGCGTCGCGGCCTTGACCGGCGAAGATGATTTGCGGAAATGGGCTGTGCGCGGCGCGCGTTATGTGGTGCGACGCCAGCGCGCGGATGGTTCTTGGGCGTATGGCGCGGACGGCTATCAATCATGGGCTGATAATTTTCACACGGCGTTTGTGCTGACGAGCCTCTCGCGGATAATCGAGACATGCAGCAGCATCAAAAGCGATAATAATGATAGCGGCCTTGCAGCGTGCAAAAATGAATTCACTGAAGCTGTCAGGCGCGGTTATGAATTCTGGCGCGAGCGGTTCTTTCTTGCGGACGGGTGGCCGAAATACTACCATGACAAACTTTATCCGGCGGACGCACACTCGGCTGGAGCCGCCATTGCCGCGCTCGTCGAATTACAGTGGCTCGATTCGGATGCCTTGAATCTCGCCGAAAAAATTGCGCGCTGGGCTATCAATGAAGTGCGCGACGAACGCGGCTTCTTTTACTATCAACGCCGCCGCTTCTACACCGTCCGCACGCCCTACATGCGCTGGTCGCAGGCGTGGATGCTTTACGCGCTGGCAAGATTGTTGGAAGCAAGGGATTAGCAATCGCAAACCGGTAATCGAAAATCTAAAATTCTCCGATGCGTATCTGGATTGATCTGGCGAATTCGCCGCACGTTCCTTTTTTTCGGGCGCTCGTTTCGGAGTTCGAGCAGCGCAGCCACGATGTTAAAGTGACGGCGCGTGAGTTTGCGCAGACAGTCGAGATGGCTGAAGCCGCCGGACTGGGCGCGACGGTAATCGGCGCGCATGGCGGCGGCAAGCTGGCAAGCAAGGCAGGGAATTTAATCGGGCGCGCGCTGGCGTTGAGAGATTGGGCGCGAGCACAGGGCGGCTTCGATCTGGCAGTCAGCCATAATTCGTATTCGCAGATTGTGGCGGCGCGTTTGTCTCGCATCGAGAGCGTGACGCTGATGGATTATGAGCATCAACCGGCGAATCATCTGGCGTTCAGGCTCGCCACGCGCGTGATTGTGCCGCAGAGTTTTCCCGAAAGTTCCTTGCGAAAATATGGCGCGCGAGGCGGGAAGGTAAAGCGTTATGACGGCATCAAGGAAGACGTTTACCTCGCGGACTTTGCGCCCGATCCGCGCTTTGCGGAAACTTTGAAAAAGCTCGGCGTGAAGAACTCGGATGTGCTCGTCGTGCTGCGCCCGCCCGCGCGCGAGGCTTTGTATCATCGCTTCGATAACGAATTGTTCGATGAGTTGATTGCACGTTTAGACGCACGACCTGAAATTAAAATGATACTGCTGGCGCGCACCATCGAGCAGCGTGAAAAATATTCGGTTCAAGCAAGCGCGAACATGATCTTACCGGACGAAGTGCTGGACGGCGCGAATTTGATTGCGGCGGCGGATTTGATTGTGAGCGCGGGCGGCACGATGAATCGCGAGGCGGCGGCGCTCGGCGTTCCCGCGTGGACGATTTATGCAGGGCAGTGGGCGGCGTTGGATGAATATCTCGTGCGCGAAAACAGAATGCGCCGCATTACTTCGCGCGCGGATTTGGATGCGTTGCCGCCGGTGCAAAAAAAGATTGCGGCTCACGCTCGCCATGCGCTGCAAGTGCGCGCCGCCGTCGCCGATTTAATCCTTAAAGTTTAGAAGATTTGATTGCCGGAAATTACGAAAACTCGCGTGTGAAATTGGATTGATGATGTTCTCCGTGTCCATTAATGAAGCAGCAAAGGAAACGTTGGATGCACGCGTGGTGCGTGCTGCGGGACGCGCGCCGTGGTGGATGATTCCGGCTGTCAAGACGGCGCTCGCGGCGACGGACATCACGCTCGCCGCCGTTTGTTTTATAGCAGCATTTTATCTGCGCGAAGGCGGCGCGGTGCTGCGGGTTTTCGATGGCGCGGGCTTCGGTTGGAGCGCGAAGTTTTTGCCTTACGCGGCGCTGCTGTGGTTCGTTGTGCCGATTCGCGCGCTCACGTTTGCTTATTATGATCTGTACCGTTTGCGCGGCGAGTTTTCGTTTGTGGACGAAGCCGTGCGTATCTTTAAGGCGACGGCGACCGCCTCGCTGTTGATCGTCGCGGCGGCGTTCATGTATCGCGGCGTTTATTCGTTCCGCGCTTTTTCCTACGCGCGCGGTGTTTTCGTATGGGATTTTTTGCTGGCGCTGGTGAGCTATATGAGCGTGCGCTTTGCTGTGCGCGGTGCGCAGACGTTCGCCAGACGGCGCGATATAAATTTGCTGCCGACGCTGGTGGTCGGGCGCGGCAGCGTCGCGGCCTTGTGCATAAAGGAAATGAACGCGCGTCCCGAACTCGGTTATCGAGTGATCGGCGTGATCGAGAATGGCGAGACGGATAACGACGGCGAGACGCGCTTGTTCGAGGGCGTGCCTGTGATCGGCAATCTGGAGCGGCTGCCGGACATCATACGCGAGGCCAGAGCGAGCGAAGTCATCATTACGGACACGCACATTTCGGGCAACGAGCTTTTTGAAGTCATGATGCGCTGCGGCAGAACGGGAAAGGTCGAGTTCCGCATTGCGCCGAGCCTTTTCAATTTTCTGCCGAGCAAGACGGAGATAGATCAGATCGGCGCGTTGCCGATGATAAGGCTTTTCCGCGAGCCGCTGTCGAACGCCGCGCGCATCGTCAAACGCGCCTCTGATATTTTTGTCTCGGCGCTGGCGCTAACCCTCTTTGCGCCGATATGGTTGATTATCGCCGCCTTCATCAAACTCGATTCAAAGGGGTCTGTTTTTTATTTGCAGGAGCGCGTCGGGATGGACGGGCGCGTTTTCCTTTTCTACAAATTTCGCACGATGCGCGTTGATGCTGACGACGCGGCGCACCGTGAATACCAGCGCCGCTTTATCGCCGGAGCACCGGACGCGAATTTGGGCGACGACGCGCGGCCTGCTTATAAACTGCGCGGCGACAACCGCGTAACGCGCATCGGCACAGTGCTGCGGCGATTGAGCCTCGACGAATTGCCGCAACTTCTAAACGTGTTGCGCGGCGACATGAGCATCGTCGGCCCGCGCCCGCCGATTCCCTATGAAGTCGAAGCGTATGATTTGTGGCATCGCAAGCGCCTCGACATGAAGCCGGGGCTAACGGGCTTGTGGCAGGTTTCGGGTCGCAATCGTTTATCGTTCGATGAGATGGTCAGGCTCGATCTCTACTACATCGAAAATTGGTCGCTCTTGCTCGATCTCAAAATCATACTGCGCACGCTGCCCGTGATGCTGCGCGGCGACGATGCTTATTGAGTTAGGGTTTAGTTTCAGCGTAGCAGTGGAAAAGTTTATGCAAAGAAATTTCGTCAAGTTTTGTTTGATAATTGCTTTCGGGCTTTTATGCGGAAACACGCATTTATGCGCTGCTCAAGATATAGGCACGCTCAATCTCAGTGAACAGGGAAAGAGCGCTTATCGCACGCTCTCGACAGTTGATATTTTCAACGTCGGCGGCATCGGCGCTGCCGCTATTACTTACAAAGGCGAAACGGCACTGCGCGTACTGCTTAACGAAAAGCATTCGCTCGATGCCTTCAAGAGCCTGTTGGATTACGCCACGCCGGAAGGCCGGATGTATGGATTGATGGGCATGTACATTAAAGACAAGAGCAGCTTTGATGATGAAGTGAAATTATTTAGGGTGAGATCATCCGACCTTAAAAAAGTTCATGTTTTTGAAGGATGCAGTGGTTATTGGGCAGATGGCTCAGAGGTGATTGAGCTAATGATGGGCGGGCGGTATTCTCTGAAACAAGAGCTGAAAACTGACAAACGCTGAGAACATCTGTTTGCGTAAGTTCTCTTATTTCCGATATTCGACGCATGAGCTTAGACGTAGCAGAAAGAATTGATGCCGCTTCTCAACCATCAACGGTTGAAGAGAGCGCGCGCGGCGTGTGGCTTGACCGTGTAATTGTCGGGTGGATTTTTGCTTTGGCGATCTTCGCGCCGCATTCGATTGCGGCGACTGAGATTAGTTGGATGATCGGGATGACGGCGTGGGTCGCGCGTTATTTATTCATACGCCCGCGCCAGAAACTTTATCGCACGCCGATTGATTACGCGCTGCTAGGATTCTTCGCGCTGACGTTTCTTTCTTCGCTGCTGTCTTACGATCCGTTTGAATCCGTCGGCAAAATGCGTGCGGTGAGTTTGTTTACCATCGCGTATCTCGTCGCGGAAAATATACGCTCGCGGCGCTTGGTGTGCCTGCTCGCGTTGACGCTCGTCGCGTCGTGCATGATTAATGTCGTTTATACGTTTGGCGAGCGCGTCGTCGGGCGCGGCGTGAAAGTGGAACGATTGGCGACGGCGAGTCCTTTGTACGCGGCGGGAATACGCGACGGCGATACTGTGCTCGAAGCAAACAAGCGGCGCTTGCATCGCCCGGAAGAATTGGTGGATGCACTTTCGGGTTCGGTGAATGATCCGGTGGTGGGAGTAAAGATTTATCGTTTCGAGGCGACGCCGACGATGGAAGTCGAGCGCGGGCGCTTGCTCGGCGGCGCGACGGCGGCGGAAAAACTCGGCATCGGGAATTGGTCGCGCGGGCGTGATTGGCGCGCGAGCGGATTCTATGGACATTATGTGACGTATGCCGAAGTGCTGCAGTTGATTTTGTCGCTCGCGCTCGGACTCTTCGTCGTGCTGCGTGGAAAAAAGAGTTGGCGCGGCGTGTTGCTCGCATTGGCGCTCATCGGCATGGGCGCGTGTTTGCTGTTGACTGTAACGCGCGCATCTTGGCTGGCGTTTCTCGTTTCCGCCTTCGTCATCGTGTTGTCCGGCGCATCGAGGCGCACGGCGCTCGTGATGCTGGCGTGCGCGGCGCTGCTCGTTCCCGCAGGGCTATACATGTTGCAGCAGAAACGAAACGTCCAATTCGTTGACCAGCGCGACGGGTCTATTACGTGGCGCGAAACGGTTTACCGCGAAGGCTGGAATTTGCTCATCAGCAAGCCGCGCCATTTGCTTGTCGGCGTCGGAATGGATTCGATTAAGAGATACGCGCCTGTGTGGGGACTGTTCGATCACGGGCGCTTGCCGATGGGACACATGCACCAGACGCTGCTGGAAATTGCGCTCGAACGCGGGCTTCCTGCGCTTCTCGCGTGGCTGCTGTTCGTGTGGTTGTATGCGCGTATGTTGTGGCGGCTCGTGCGGCGTACTGCGAATGAAAACTGGATCGAGCACGGGCTTGTGCTCGGCGCGCTCGGCGGATTATGCGGATTCATGGCGAGCGCAATGGTTCACTACAATTTCGGCGATTCGGAAGTAGCAATCATGTTTTATTTTATCATCGGATTGTGCCTTGCGCTGGACAAAGCATTGAGAATGGATTCGCCTCATACGACAAAAAACGCCTCGCACATGCGTGTTGGAAAACTTGGTGCGGCGTTGTCGGACAATGCGCCGCCGCCGGTTTGAATTGGCATCAATTGCGACATGCCGGTAAAATTTTTAACTTGCCGGTGTATGATGTTATCGGCAAAGTTAATCAATAGAGGCCATGGCCTCTACGTATGGCACTTTCCTTTTTACAATTTGAAAAATCGAGAGGTGAATGAAATGAAAAACTTTAAGAACTCAACCTTGATCGCGCTTGTGTTGGTAATGCTCGGACTCAGCATCAGCGTGGAAGGGCAGCGGCGTCGGCGCACGAGGCGTACCTACAGGCATCGTCCCGTGGCTGCCAGTCAGCAGGCCAGAACTCCGACATCCTCGAATGATTTTATTGTGCCGGACAGCACGGCGCTTGTCGGCGTGCTGAACAACAATCTGTCCGCCGATCAATCGCGTGACCGTGAACGGTTTACCATGACCGTCCGCGAGCCTTCGGAGTACGAGGGAGCCACCGTCGAAGGCTATGTATCGGGAATCAAGCGCAGCGGAAAGATCACCGGGCGCTCCGAGATGACGCTTAACTTCGACCGCATACGCCTGCGCGACGGCAGTAGCCATGCTTTTGCCGGTGTGCTGTCATCCCTGCGCACGACGGGCGGCCAAGAAGTGCGCGTGGACAACGAAGGCAATGTCGAGCGCAGCAATAGCCAGACGCGAAAAACAACCGAGCGCGCGGCTATTGGCACAGGCGCGGGAGCGATCATCGGCGCGATTGCGGGCGGCGGCAAAGGCGCGGCCATCGGCGCTATCTTAGGCGCGGGCGGCGGGGCCGGATCAGTTTACGCGCAGGGACGCGAGAAACTGGAGTTGACGAACGGCACGGAGTTGACCGTCCGCGCCAGCGCTCCCAGAAGATACAATCGTTAGCCGCGAAGTTATGCGGAAGAGCAGCTAACAAAATCGGAACACTTGTAGGGGCAGGGCTAGTCTCTGCCTGTGTGTTTGCATAGCCAAAGCGGGCAGGGACTAGCCCTGCCCCTACACATTTTGCCGCGCTATTAAGTTTTGTTAGAAGTTCCAACTCTCACTGTGGTTTCTTCAGCGCTTCACGGCTTGATTAACAACTGAAATTTCGAGTTATGTCAAAGATTTTGAATGATACGGAAGTGCGCGTCGTCGGCGCTTTAATCGAAAAGCAAATCACGACGCCTGAATATTATCCGCTGACGCTCCACGCGCTTACTCAAGCCTGCAATCAAAAAAGCAATCGTGATCCAATCGTTTCCTTCGGCGAGCCGGAAATAGCGCACGCTCTTGAGAGTTTGCGCGATAAAAATCTAGTGTACATCTTCTACGGTAGCACCAGCCGCGTGCCTAAATACAAGCACATGGCACCGGAAATCTTTCAACTCAATGCGAGAGAATTAGCTGTGCTCGGCGTGCTTATGCTGCGCGGGGCGCAGACCGTCGGCGAGTTGAAGGAACGCGCCAATCGTCTCGCCGCAAATTTTACGACGCTGCCCGAAGTCGAAGAAACGCTTGACTCTCTAACATCGAAGGAGCCGCAACCGCTCATCGCAAAGCTCGCGCGTCAGCCCGGACAGAAGGACGCGCGCTATGTGCATACCTTAGCCGGAGAAGTTACGGTTGATTACATTGATAAATCCGCCAACGGAAATTCATCAATTAATGATTCGGGCAAAACCGGGCGGCTGGCAAAGCTGGAAGACGAAGTAGAGATGTTGCGCGTGGAAGTAGCAGAACTTCGGCAGCGATTAGGGGATTTCGTGAAGCAGTTCGAGGCTTAGAAACGCTAAGAACACAAGCGCCATAAACAATAATGCCGCCGAAGCCCTCGCTGCATCGGCGGCATTATTCACACTCTCAACTCCTTTGGGGAGTTTAGAGTAGGAAGCATAAATACACCCGGAACTTTCTTTTGTCAACATAAAAAACACACTTGCCACCTTCAAAACACAATATCGTTCGCCTTGTGTTCTCCAGTATGGAATAAATCAGCTCAATAAGGTGGGTACTCTCCTCTGCTTCAAGCTTCGCAGTAAATTTAATCGTTCGTTAGGCAGTCGGCGTGTTGCTGCTGGAAACGAAGCCTGCCGCAGTGCGTTTGTCAGGCGGATTCCGCAAACGCACTGTACGCGAGCTTTTCAGTGTTTCGCGGGCTGGCTCCTGTCCCTTGACAGTGGGATTTTTGGCCGTTATCATCGTCGTTTTCGGCTTCAACGGGAATTATCGCAGTAGGGCGTTCGTATGTTTGAATCCTTATCCGACAAATTAAAGCGCACGCTGAAGAATCTGCGCGGTGAAGGCAAGTTAACGCCGGAGCACGTTGACGCCGCATTGCGTGAAATTCGCCTCGCGCTTTTAGAGGCGGACGTTAATTACAAAGTCGCCAAAGATTTTATTCAGTCGGTCAAGGAAAAGGCCGAAGGCCAGCACGTCTGGCAGGAACTGAAGCCTTCCGAGCAGGTCGTCAAAATCGTTTACGACGAACTTGTTGAACTCTTGGGCGGCCAATCTTCGCAGCTCGTTTTCACAAAGCAAGCGCCGAACGTCGTGATGATCGTCGGCTTGCAAGGCTCCGGCAAAACTACTTCGACAGGGAAGATCGCGCGCTGGCTCGCCAAGAACGCAGGGCGCAAACCGCTGCTGGTTTCGGTGGACGTGTACCGTCCGGCGGCGCGCGAGCAATTGAAGGTTATCGCCAAGGCGACAGGCCAATCGATCTTTGAACTTCCCGGAACCGATGATCCCTTGACGCTGGTGCGCGAAGCACACAAACACGCGCGCGACACGGGCTACGACACGCTGCTCATTGACACCGCCGGACGCCTTCACGTAGACGATGCGTTAATGATCGAACTCGAACGCATCAAGGCTGAGACGCGCCCCGTCGAAACGCTTTTTGTGGCGGACGCGATGACAGGGCAGGACGCCGTCCGCTCGGCTGAAGAATTTCACAGGCGTGTCGGAATCACGGGCGTGATTTTGACGAAGATGGACGGCGATGCGCGCGGCGGCGCGGCTCTCTCGATTAAGCAAGTGATCGGGCAGCCCGTCAAGTTCGTCGGCGTCGGCGAAAAATACGATGCCATCGAGCCGTTTTATCCTGACCGCATTGCGCAGAGAATATTGGGCATGGGCGACGTGCTGTCGCTTATCGAAGAAGTGCAGTCGAAGGTCGATCAATCCGAAGCCGAAGAACAATTAAAGAAGCTTCAGAAAAACGAATTCACGCTCGATGATTTTCGCAGTCAATTGCGGCAAGTAAAAAAGCTCGGCTCGTTCTCGAAGATCATGAAGCTTTTGCCGGATCAACTTTTGGGCGGCATGGGAATGCCTGACTTGAGCGAAGAACAATCGAAGGAGATGGAGCGCGAGATGCGCCGCACGGAGGCGATCATCGATTCGATGACGGGACAGGAGCGCAACGATCACCGTCTCTTGAACGCCCATCGCCGTCGCCGCATCGCACGCGGCTCCGGCACAAACGTCGCGGATGTCAACGCACTGATTAAGCAGTACACGGAAATGCGCCAGATGATGCGGCAGCTTTCCGGCGCAGGATTATTCGGCGGCGGAAACGGCAACGGCGGCGGTGGCGGACTAAAAGGTAAGATGATGCGCCGCATGGCGGGCATGGCAGGTCTGCCCGATATGAGCGGCATGATGGGCGGTGGGGATGCGGATGATTCGGGCGCAATGCCTGCGGGCTTGCCTTCCGCGCCGGGCAAGAAAAAGACGAAGAAGAAAGTACGTTGGAAAAATAAACGATGAAACAGGAGACAGAAGTCAGGAGTCAGGAGTCAGAATAAAACGGTTGCCGCCGATTATTCTGTTTTCCGACTTCTGATTCCTGACTCCTCGCAATAGTGGAGGATGAAGATTTGTTAGCCATTCGATTGATGCGCATGGGCGCGAAAAAGAGACCTTCGTACCGCATTGTGGTGAAGGAAAAATTGTCTAAGCGCGATGGCGCATGTCTCGAAAACATCGGTACTTATGACCCGACGCGCAATCCTGCGGCGGTGCGTCTCGATCTTGAGCGAGCGCGTTATTGGATGGAGCGCGGCGCGCAGCCGACGGACACCGTGCGGCGTTTAATCAAAACGAACGCAAGGGAAGCCGCCACTGCCGAACCCGCAACTGAAACGAGCGCCGCGCCCGCGTCTGTGTAAGAAAGCTTCCGCGCATGAAAGAAACTGTCGAAATGATCGTGAAGGCTTTGGTGGATGACACGGCGGCAGTTGACGTGCGTGAAATCGAGCGCGACAAATCGACTTCGATAATCGAAGTGCGTGTTGCCGAGACTGACATGGGCAAGTTGATCGGGCGACAGGGACGCACGGTACGCGCGCTGCGCCTTCTGCTGCGCGCCGCCAGCGTCAAGCAAAATCATCGCTTCATGCTCGAAATCGTCGAACGAGCGGAAGCGCAGAAAACGACGCTTCAGTGAGTCGCAACGACGCGGCGGATGAGCTTGTTGCGGTGGCATTGGCTGTTAAGACGCGCGGCCTGCGCGGTGAAGTCGTCGCTAATCTTTTGACGGATTTCCCGGAGCGCTTCGAGCAACTCCAAACGCTCATCGCCATTGGTGCGGACGGGAAACGCGAAACCTTGATCCTTGAAGAACATTGGTTTCAAAACAAGCGCATCGTCTTAAAGTTTGCCGGATACGATTCGGTGGAAGCGGCGAAGGCGCTAGTCGGATATGAATTCGCGGTGCCGGAAACCGAGCGCGTCGAGCTTTCCGAGAATGAGTTTTATGATTGGGAACTCGCAGATTGCGAAGTTTTGACAATTGACGGCGATCGGATCGGGCGCGTTGCCAGTGTGATGCGGACGGGCGGCGTTGAAATGCTGGTCGTTGAAAACACGGAAAACGAAAAGCGCGATTATTTGATTCCGCTCGCCGAAACAATCTGCGTCGAAATCGACATCGAGCAAAAGAGAATACGCGTCGATTTACCCGAAGGTCTTTTGGAATTTTAGATTTTTGATTTGCAATTTTCGATTTGAATCAGCAGTAAGAATTGACTCGCTTTCAATCGCAAATGAACAAGCGCAAGTCGCAAATTTGTTGTGCTTCGTTTCGACATCATTACGATCTTCCCGGACTTTTTTCGAGAGGTCTTCGATTACGGGATTATCCGGCGCGCGCGTGCTGCCGCACTCGTCGATGTAAAGGCGCACGATCTGCGCAAGTGGACTTTTGACAAGCATCATATCGTCGATGATCGTCCGTTCGGTGGCGGCGACGGAATGATTCTGAAGCCGGAACCGATCTTTGCAGCAGTCGAAGATTTAACGAACGCCGCTTCGCTTGAGCTTCGCAAGGAAACGACGCGTGTCGTGTTGTTGTCGCCGCAGGGACAGGTGTTGACGCAAGCGTTGGCGCGCAATCTGGCTGAAACGAGCGAACAGATTGTTTTGATTTGCGGGCGCTACGAAGGTGTTGACGAGCGCGTGGCGAAGGCGCTGGCGACGGATGAAATCTCGATTGGAGATTACGTGCTGTCGGGCGGCGAGCCTGCCGCGATTGTCTTAGTCGATGCGGTGACGCGGCTCGTTCCCGGCGCGCTCGGAAGTGAAACGTCAGCCGTCAATGAATCTTTTTCCGAAGGGCTGTTGGACTTTCCGCATTATACGCGCCCGCCGGAATTCAAAGGCTTGCCTGTGCCGGAAGTTCTTTTGGGCGGGCATCATGGCGAGATTGCCCGTTGGCGCAAAGAGGCCGCGCTCGAAAAAACGAGGCGCAATCGTCCTGATTTAGTAGAGAAGGCGAAGATTGCGGCGGATACTTCGCCGACGCACATAAAAGAGTCGAAAGAGTCCGAATAAAATTTTTTGCAGTTCATTGTCACAAAGTGTTTGGAGAATCATTATGAATCGCTTGGATGTAGTTGAGAATACACAGTTGCGCGAAAACGGCGTGCCGGATTTTCAGGCCGGAGACACCGTGCGCGTGCATGTTCGCATTAAGGAATCGGAAACGAAAGAGCGCTTGCAGGCGTTTGAGGGATTGGTGATTGCGCGCAAACACGGCGGCCCGCGAGAGACGATCACCGTGCGCAAAACGAGCTTCGGCATCGGCGTCGAACGCATCTTTCCGCTGCACGCGACGATTATCGACCACATAGATGTAGTGAAGCGCGGTCGCGTCCGTCGCGCCAAACTTTATTACCTGCGCAACCTTCGTGGCAAAGCGGCGCGCATACGCGAACGCGACACGCGCACCACGCAAAACAATCAAGCGCAAGCGGCTTCCACAACCGGAAAGAAGCAATAAGAGAGGAGCCAGGAGACAGAAGTCAGAATGAAGACGCGACGATAATCGCGCTCATGTTCACGACAAATGTTTTCTTGCTTTTATTCTGACTCCTGAATACTGTTTTCATGCCTTCGTCTTTGATCGGTACAATGTTTGAAGATGAAGCGCGCGCCGGTGGCTTCGGGTTTGTTGCGGGTTTGGATGAGGTCGGGCGCGGGGCGCTCGCGGGGCCTGTTGTTGCTGCCGCCGTTATTCTCGATCCGCACGCGGCGCTGCCCGCAGGCTTAAACGATTCAAAGAAGTTGACGGCAATGCGGCGCGAACGAATCGCGGAAGAACTGCGAACGACAGCGATTGCTTACAGTGTCGGGCGCATCGAACCGGACGAAATTGACCGCATCAACATTTTGCAGGCGACACGCCGCGCGATGCTTGCGGCGCTCGACCAACTCGCCACGCCAGCCGATTATCTGCTTATCGACGCGCTCGAATTAAGGGACGCGAAACTGCCGCAGCGCGCCATTATTCGAGGCGACAGTATTTCAGCTTCCATCGCCGCTGCGAGCATCATCGCCAAAACCTTCCGCGATCAATTAATGCGCGAATATCACGACGTTTACCCGCAATACAATTTCGCCGCACACGTCGGCTACGGCACGCGCGCGCACATGGAAGCGCTTCGCACACACGGCGCATGTTCGATTCACCGCAAAAGCTTTCGCGGCGTAATGCCTGTAGAATAACAAGACTTGCGAGTTGACTCGCGCTTCTACAGGGAGAAGAAAAGATGACTCCACAGAATCTTAATGCGATGAGAATGATTTTGTTTGCGGTGATAGTTCTGTTGCTGTTGATAACCGCATACTCTTACTTTCAAACCGGAAAGTTTAATTTCTCCAGCGTGTTCGTTGCGATGGGCTGCCTGCTGATTTTCCTCGTCACGAAAAAGAAAGACACCTCCAATCAACGGTAATCGCAGAGGCTACTTTTGCATATCGCGATTGACGCACATTCAGTCGGCGCGCAGCTTGCCGGTAACGAAAGCTACGTCACCAATCTGATCGAAGCGCTCGCCGAAATCGACACCGTCAATCGCTACACGCTCTATGTCACAAAGCAAACGGCAATTGAGCGTTTCAAAAATCGCTGGCCGCATGTAGATGTTCGCCTGACGCTGCCGCATACGCCGCTGATACGCATTCCCTTGACGCTGACGCGTGAGCTGCGCCGTCGTCCCGTCGATCTGCTGCACGTACAATACACAGCGCCTTTGTGGACGCCATGTCCTGTCGTCGCAACGATTCACGATCTTTCGTTCGAGCATTTGCCGCAAACCTTCACGCGCCGTAGCCGGGCGCAATTGCGCTTGACTGTGCGGCGAACGGCGCGCACCGCTTCGCACCTCATCGCGTCTTCGGAATACTCTTGCCGCGACATCATCGAAACATACGACGTAAAAGAATCGCGCGTGAGTGTCGCGCCGCTCGCCGCGCCAAATCATTTCGCTCCCGTCACAAACAAAGAAGAATTGAGCAGAGTACATGCAGCATACCGGATCGAAGGTGATTACATTCTCGCCGTCGGTTCCGTCCAGCCGCGCAAAAATCTGCCGCGTTTAATAGCCGCTTACGCGAACTTGCGCCACGCACGCGCACACGTTAAGCTTCCCGCGCTCGTGTTTGTCGGCAAGCTCGGTTGGCTTTACGAAGAAACCTTGCGCGCCATTGAAGAACACAACGTGAGCGACGATGTGCGCTGGACGGGCTACGTGCCTGAGACTGATCTGCCCGCGCTTTACACGGGAGCTACGTGTTTCGTTTACCCTTCGTATTTTGAAGGATTCGGTTTACCGCCGCTCGAAGCAATGCAATGCGGCGCGCCGGTCATCGCAGGCAATCGCACGAGCTTGCCGGAAGTTGTCGGCGATGCCGGATTGCTTGTCGATCCATTCGACGTCGAAGCGATTGCCGACGCACTTGCGCGCGCCATTGATGATGCAAGCTTGCGCGCGGAAATGCGCCGGAAGGGTTTAGCGCAGGCAAAGAAATTCAGTTGGAGCAGAACCGCGCAACTTACGCTGGAGAGTTATGAACGCGCCGTTTATCATACGAACGGTGCGTAATCTCCTTAGTATAGCGCGTGAACGATGCGCATTCGATTATCGCGCATACTGCTGAACAGGCCGCTGATAATTCCCCGACGAAGATTTTTTGAAACGAATGCAATCCGAGTACTGACCGTAGCACGAATTTCTTATCGATGCGTATTGCAATTTTAGGGACAAGGGGCATTCCGGCCAGCTACGGCGGCTTTGAAACTTTTGCCGAGCAGCTTGCTACACGTCTCGCCGCGCGCGGCCATAACGTAACGGTTTATTGCCGTTCGCATTACGTTTCACCGCGCCAGCTCGAATTTCACGGCGTCCGGCTTAAAGTTCTACCGACAATTCGCCACAAATATTTCGACACCGTCGTTCACACTTTTCTCTCGGCGCTTCACGCGACAACCGCGCGCTACGACGCCGCTTTAATCTGCAACGCGGCCAACGCTCCATGCGCCGCGATCTTGAGATTCACGGGAACGCCCGTCGCGCTCAACGTCGATGGCCTCGAACACAAACGCAAAAAATGGAATTGGCTTGGTCGCAACTATTATTTGCTCGCCGAAAAACTTGCGACACTGCTGCCGACGGAAACCGTGACGGATGCACGCGTCATTCAGGACTATTATCTTGTGCGCTATAATCACGCTTCGACAATGATCGCCTACGGCGCGGAAGTCGAACGTCAAACGGATCGCGCCGCCGTCAAGCAATGGCGCGTCGAGCCGGGTCGCTATGTTCTTTACGTCTCCAGACTGGAGCCGGAAAACAACGCGCATCTCGTCATCGAAGCCTTCAAAAAAGTTCGCACCGCACACAAGCTTTTGATCGTCGGCGACGCGCCCTACGCGCACGAATACATCGAGGAACTTCGCGCGCGCGCGCGACGCGACAAGCGAATCATCTTCACGGGCTTCGTCTTCGGCAATGACTACCGCGCATTGCAGCAAAACGCTTACTGCTATGTTCACGCCACGGAAGTCGGCGGCACGCATCCCGCGCTTCTCGAAGCGATGGGCTACGGCAACTGCGTGCTGACGCTCGCCACGCCCGAAAATCTGGAGGCCGTCGGCGAAGCCGGAATACCTTATGCTGACGAAGAGGAGTTAGTCGCCCAACTACAACGCGTCCTGCGCGACGGCTCGCTCGTCAGCTCCTATCGCCAGCGCGCACAGTCACGCGTGCGCGAGCGCTACGATTGGGAGCACGTCGTCGATTGCTACGAAAATCTGTTTGCGAAAATGACCGGCGAGCCGATGATGCACGGCGACAGTGATCGGACGTTTGCGGATACGGCAACGGCAGTCACGCAGGATGCGACAGAGGTTAGAAGGTAAGGCTTGTCTAACCAAAGCGTGAATCATTGATTAGGTGTTCAGTCCCAGAGTGTGATGGGCAGAGTGTTTTGCCGTTGGTCATCTTAACTTCCATTATGTAGAACAGTTTAGCTTGTCTACGTCAACACAATCTAGTGTGGCGGCCTATCGTTCCTTATTTCACTTTCAAGTCTTTTAAGCTGGCGGGTTTGTTGAAAAGCTCGTCGCCGATAATTGCATTGAAGTCCAGCGACTTGTAATTAATGCGGCTCGTTTGCGCGCCCGCGCGGTAGTGGTCGATGATGAACGGCGCGAGGATACCATTGGTTGCAACGAACTGCGCGAAGCGGTCTTCTTCTGTGGCTTCCTTGCCTTCGGAATCCTTGCGCGTGTAGATGACTTTAGCTGGCAATCCGTCGCGCGCGCCGAACTCGAATTCGACAGCAAGGCCGTCGGCGTAAGTTAGTCGCACAACCTCGTTGCGTTTGGCGAGTCCCGCTTCACGCCGCCCGATATAAGCAAGTGCGACTCCGTTTTCCTTGCGCCATAATCCGCGCAGCAGGCTATCTATATTGGTGCGCATAGCAAAGCGAAAATCTTCCGCCTGTTCCGGCGTCATATCCTTAATACTGCGTTTCGCGCCGTCGAATATCCAGCCTTTCGCGCCGACGTTCGTTTGAATAACGCGCCCGTCGCTGCTGTGAAATTCCGTGCGCTCACGATCCGGGAAAACGATGTAATCGACGAATGTGCTCGGAAGGGTGGACACGCCGTCCCTGAAGGGCGTGAAAAGCCCGCGCCCGATCTCCGAGCGCACGTTCACGTAATTGTTGCCGCCAAGTGCTTCAACCACGCGCCGCAAAATCTGTTCGGCCTTCGCATCAACAACAGGCTTTGTTTCGGGACTCGCAGCAGCTATCTTTTTTTGTGATAGTGGCGTGGCGGCGGGAGACGGCGATGGTGACGGTGTTGCTGCTGTGTCCGGCGATGGGGTTGAACTCGGCGCGGTTCCTCTACGGCTCTGCGCCGAAATTTTTGTCGAAGTAATTGCTGCAAACATGATGCCGACAATCATTATCGCGGCAATCATGGCGCTTAATATAAGATTGAAGCGTGGCATAAATCTTCGATCCATTTTGTTCCCAGCCTAAATAGTTTTCCGAACGATCAATTAACCGAATGAAGTATAAACACAGTGAAAGGGCTTCAATGAAGTTGCCGTCACTGAAACCCTTTCGCGTGTGAACTGCCTCTTGAGAAGGAAAGCGTTTTAGTTGACGCTCACCGCTGTTTCTTCCGGCCTGATCGTAATCTCGCCGTCTTCTATGTCCACGACAAAGCGCGCCGCCGATTTCCACATGGTCGTGATCGGCAATTTTACTTTTTCATCAATGTGGCGTTTCAGGAAACGCGCGCCGTATTTCGAGCTGAAGCCTTTTTCGGTGAGCAGATTAATCGCGCTCTCCGTGACTTCGACTTCCTTGCCCTGACGCTCCATTTGCCGCTGCAACTTGCCCAAATAAATCTGCGCGATTGAGCGAACTTCGTCCATCGTCAAAGGAGAAAAGATAACGATCTCGTCAATGCGATTGCGAAACTCCGGCGAGAAGCGTGTTTCGGCGGCCTTCAACACGTCGGCTTTAATAGAGCGCATATCGCCCGTCGTTTTCTGACCGAAGCCGAGCGGCTTTTCGTATTTCTTGAAACTCTCCGAACCCAAGTTCGAGGTCATAATTACAATCGCATCGGAGAGGTAAACTTTCTTGCCGCGCCCGTCCGTCAACCAACCTTCGTCGAAGGCTTGGAGAAAAATGTTCATCAAGTAGGGCGAAGCTTTTTCAACTTCGTCGAGCAGCAAAACCGTGTACGGATTCTCGCGCAGTTGTTCGGTCAGGATGCCGCCGCGCTCCGATCCGACGATGCCGCGCGGCATTCCGATCAGCTTCTCGATGCCGATTGTACCTTCGCCGTATTCGGACATATCTATGCGAACCATTTTTTCTTCATCGCCGAACATGAATTCGGCAACGGCCTTCGCAAGCTCGGTTTTACCGACGCCCGTCGGCCCTAAAAACAGCAGCACGCCGTCCGGCTTGTAATGCGATTCCTTGAGCGGCCCTTTGTTGAGGCGCAGGCGTTGCGCGACGGCTTTAACCGCTTCCTTTTGCCCGATAACGCGTTTGCCGAGAGCGATTTCCATTTCAGAGAAACGATCATTCGTGTCGCGGAAAATCATGTCGCGCGGAATTCTGGACTCCTGCGAAATTACATCAATGACGTGTTCGGGTTTGACGATCATCGTTTGCGGTTCATTGATTTCGACTTTGACCGCCGCCGTGTCGAGCCAGCCGATGGCTTTGTCCGGCAGATGCAGATTGCGTATGTATTTCGGAGCCATCTCAAGCGCCGTGTTGATCGCATCGTCCGAGATCGTCACAGAATAATTCTTTTCTAAACGCGGACGCAGCCCGAAGAGAATCTCACGCGTTTGCAGAATCGAAGGCTCCTCGACTTTGACCATGCGGAAACGGCGCGCCAAGGCTTCATCTTCCGCGATGTACTCTTTGTATTCCGTGATCGTCGTTGCACCGATGATGCGCAGTTCACCGCGCGCGAGCGACGATTTGAACATATTCGCGGCATCGCTCGACGTGCCGAGCGCCGCGCCCGCGCCGATAATCGTATGCGCTTCGTCGATGAAGAGAATCAGATTTTCCTTCTCCTTCACTTCATCGATGATGCCTTTGATGCGTTCCTCGAACATGCCGCGCAGCATTGTGCCCGCGACGAGTCCGCCCATTTGAAGCTGTACGATGTGCGCGCCTCTGAGACGCGCCGGAACTTTTTCCGGTTCGAGTTCGATCAAGCGCGCGAGACCTTCGACGACGGCGGTTTTGCCGACGCCCGGTTCACCGACGAGCATCGGCGAATTGGCGCGCTCGCGGTGGCACAAAATTTCCACCATCTGCTGAATCTCTAGTTCGCGCCCGATGGTCGGCGGCAGTTTGTCCATGCGCGCGAGGCGATTCATAGAGACGCCGAAATGTTTGAGGTACTGCGGCAAATCGAATTTCTTTTTATACTGTTCTTCTTCCATTTCGCGCTTGCGAACGCGGACGCGCACGTTCTCGACGACAGCTTCGGGACTCGCGCCGAGGTGCTTCATAAACTCTACGAACAAGCCGCTTTCATCCAGCGAGAGCGCCGTCAGAATATCCGTCGCTTCGATGGTCTTTCTGCCCTGCGCGCGCGCGCGATCCATCGCACGCTTGAAGAGATCGGTTGTGTCTGGAGCGATTTTGAAACCCTTGCCGACGTGCTGGCGGCTCGCTTCCAAACGTGTATCGAGCAAGGTTTGGAATGAGCGCGGGTCAATCGAGAGATCGCGCATCGTTTGATTGAAGAGTTCGGCTTCTTCGCTGGCGAGCGCGTTGATGATGTGTTCGATGGAGACGTAGTTTTGATCGCGGCGGCGTGATTCCTTCAGCGCGTTCTCAAAAATACGTTGGCCGCTGTCGGCGAGTTTGTCTTTGTATGGGCCTAGATCAATCATTTGTTTTATTTCTCAACTTCGTGGTGGAAAACGTGTGCCCGCGCACGATCAAAACCAAGTGTTGTGACGAATGCACGGCAGCGAAGTTTCGCCTTCGCCGATGCGCTTTCCGGGACTCTTTATAAAGCTCAACTTCCTACCCGTCCTTTGGATGCGTCGGACATGAGCGCCGTTGCGTATCCCGCAAGTCCGATGATACCACATTCCCGCACGCCCGAATTTCATTCGACAAGAGGAACGGAAAGCGTTCGCCCCGCCGTTCTTCTATTGATTAAACGGCGAAACGAACGCTTTTTTCATGCTTTCGGGTAATTGCTAAACTTCGCGTTTAGTAATCGTCGTAATCTCCGCCGCCGCCCATGCCGCCCGCTGGCGCAGCTCTCTTCGGCTCCGGCGCGTCAATCACGGCGGCGTCTGTCGTGAGCATCAATCCGGCAATCGACGCGGCATTTTGCAAGGCCGTGCGGACGACTTTCGTCGGATCGATGATGCCTGCGGCGACCAAATCTTCGTACACGCCGGTTGCCGCGTTAAAGCCTTTCGCGCCCTTTGAATCTTCCACTTTACCGACCACAACCGCGCCGTCGATGCCTGCGTTTTCGGCGATGCGGCGCAACGGTTCTTCGAGCGCGCGGCGAACGATGCGCACGCCCGTCTGCTCGTCGTGGTCTTCCAATTCGAGTTTGTCGAGCGCCTTGCCTGCGCGCAGCAGCGCGACGCCGCCGCCCGGCACGATGCCTTCCTGCGCCGCCGCCTTCGTCGCGTTCAAAGCATCTTCGACGCGCATCTTGATTTCTTTAACGGCTGTTTCCGTCGCCGCGCCGACTTTAATAACCGCAACGCCGCCCGTGAATTTCGCTAATCGTTCCTGCAATTTTTCGCGGTCATAATCCGAAGTCGTGTCTTCTATCTGGCGGCGAATCGTGCCGACGCGCCCTTGAATCGCGCTTGCTTCGCCCGCGCCTTCGATAATCGTCGTGTTGTCTTTATCGACGATGACGCGCTTAGCAGAACCCAAATCGGTGGTCTGCACGCTTTCGAGTTTGATTCCTAAATCTTCCGTAATCAAACGCCCGCCGGTCAGCGCCGCGAGGTCTTCTAAAATCGCTTTGCGGCGGTCACCGAAGGCAGGCGCTTTGACCGCGCAAACTTTGATTGTGCCGCGCAGTTTGTTGACGACCAGCGTGGCGAGCGCATCGCCTTCGAGGTCTTCCGCGATAATCAAGAGCGCGCGTCCCTGTCCCGCCGCTTGCTCTAAGACGGGCAGCAAATCGCGCATCGCCGAAATTTTCTTTTCATGCAAAAGAATCAAAGGATTGTCGAGCACGGCTTCGACGCGATCCGGGTTCGTCACAAAATACGGCGATAGATAGCCGCGATCAAACTGCATTCCTTCGACAACTTCGAGTTCCGTTTGCATCGTGTTCGATTCTTCGACCGTCACGACACCATCCTGCCCGACCTGCTCCATCGCTTCGGAAATCAATTGCCCGATCTGCCGGTCATTGTTCGCCGAGACGGATGCGACGTTGGCGAGTTCCTCTTTGCTTTTGACCTTCTTCGACATGCGCTCAAGCTCTGCGACTACCGCAAGCGTCGCTTTTTGAATGCCGCGCTGCAAAGCCATAGGGTTCGCGCCCGCCGTGACGTTCTTGACGCCTTCGCGGAAAATCGCCTGCGCCAAGACAGTCGCCGTCGTCGTGCCGTCGCCAGCCGTGTCGTTCGTCTTTGTCGCCACTTCGCGCACCATCTGCGCCCCCATGTTTTCGTAACTGTCCGGCAAGTCGATTTCCTTCGCCACCGTCACGCCGTCCTTCGTAATCACAGGCGAGCCGTAGCTTTTGCCGATGATGACATTGCGCCCCTTCGGGCCGAGCGTGACGCGCACCGCATTGCCGAGCACATTAACGCCGCGCAGCATAGCACTGCGCGCCTCTTCCCTGAACTTCAAATCTTTTGCTGCCACTGTATTCTCCTAATTCAATTTTAGATTTTCGATTTGCAATTGCCAATTTTCGATTGCTTAACGACTGTAAATTAATAGTCCGATAATTAAACGGCTACTGCTTTCAATCGCAAATCGCAAATCTAAAATCGCAAATAAATTTTTACTCTGCCGCCTTTGCCGCGCCGCGCGAGCGTCCGACTTGCACGCGCGCAGGGCGAAGCATTCTATCGCCGACTTTATAGCCGCGACCGTACTCCGCCGTTACCATGCCGTCCTGTTCAGCAGACACTTCGATTGTGTCCACTGCTTCATGCAATTCAGGATCGAACTTTGCTCCGACGCTCGTCACGGGTTCGACGCCCGCTGCAAGAAGCGCCTGCTGAAAACCGTTGGCTGTGCCGCGCACGCCTTCAAGCAACACATCGAACGAGCCGCCTTTTTCCGCCGCCGCAA
>JAABUK010002160.1_pt1 | contig 35881 bp, 64 predicted proteins | sample 5559141 | NCBI WGS metagenome assembly JAABUK01 (sample SAMN10711869, study PRJNA513367) | rock metagenome | isolation source: Antarctica rocks | place: Antarctica: Victoria Land, Pudding Butte nord | collected 2016-01-03
TTGTGCAACCAGCAAGCCCCTGCAATCACTTGCAAGTGCTCAAAAATTTGCCAGAGTAGTTGCTATTTGACTTTTTGACTTTGACGGCAGACAAAGACAAAGACAATCCACAACTCCACTTACCTCCGCCTTCGGCTGCGCCGAGGCAAAGCAGATTGCTATACCCCTCGCTGACAGCTGAACTCTAAAGCTATTCCTTTCAAACTTGATCACGTAATCCCCAGTGATGAGCTGAGTCAGCTCAGCTGACTCATGATACCAAGGCAGTTGGGGATGCAAAGGAATGCTGCAATGTACAGCAAAATGCAGCAGAATTACAGCAGAATGCTGCAATGTACAGCAAAATGAATACAGCAATGCAAATGTTTGGATGCAGACTTTTGACTGCTGCTGTACATGCAAATTACTCACATGGTGCTGCAGCAACGGTTGCCTGATACGCTGCTCATGCACATGTCGATGCACTTTGCCGTGCTCGGCACGGCAGACACGGCCATTGCAATCGCGTTTTCCAACGTATTTGACCCACTGCATCCTCAGTCCGGACCCACATTCTGCTGTCAACACATTTGCTCGTCGACTCGGTTTCGCTTTCTAGCATGTATCGTTCACGGCGAACCATTCCTTTGCCGGAGGGCTTGCCTGTGGGTCAGATGATCGGTAAAAAAGGAAGCAACATACGACACCTTCAGTATAAGTCAGGTGCGCGGATCGCTGTGAATGGAGACGCTGGTTTTGTCACGGTAACTGGCTCCGCGCCCGACATCTCAGCAGCTGTGAACCTATTGCAAGCCCAATTCGCAAGCTGGCGGTCTTCAGGTACATGTACAGCAGGCTTCGGCCTGACTTTGCGTCCACTGCTGTTTGTCGATTGCAAGGTACAACTGAAAATATTCTGCCCTTACTTTCAATACACACGTTTGTGCTGTCCACGAAATGTTGCGAAGAGTGTCGCTCAGACTGTTCGAGACTGCATGTCCAATTTAACTGCTCACTCTGTCTTGTACTAAGCGTGTTCATGCACCGTTGCACAGCTGCCAGCGCGTATCCGCATCCTATCGAAGCGAAGTACGTTCTGAAAGGCGCTGCAACCACTGAGTCTGAACTGGTGTTCATTGCAGCCACTACAGGCAAGTGAAACTTATACTGTCTTAGGGCATTTACACCGACAGATTAGCGTGCGGGTTATCGTACAATGCCCTAGTACACCTGACCAGTCGTAAATGCAGCCACATGCAACGCTGGCATCCTCTTGTTTGACATCTTGCACCCAAGATATATTGATTGGCCCACAGTCCTAAGCAAAGCAATGTATGCAGGCGCTGTGACTCAGGCAATAGACCGCTCAGAAAGGCTCTATGAGCTTCATGTGAAGGCTTCTGCTATGTCACAACCACCTGTTGGTAGGGTGAGGGGTGCCTCACATGAAACATCTGCAAGCTTAGTGGCAGTCATGACAGCGCTTTCAATCAACACCCGGAAACAGGTGATTTCCTTCGGCACACATGTAAATGACATGCATATGCCCAACTTTCAAACCCAAGAATAAAATACTTATATAGAACATTCGTACTTTAGTCACACTGAATGTCTTGTTCACACCCAGCTTCTGCAGGGCAAACACTGCATGTGCTGCTGCAGATTGATGACACTGCATATGGTCTGATCTGTTTTGCTTTGGTGCATGTCAGCAGGCAGCCATCAATCTGTGTTCTGTGACTCGCATCTCTTGAAACACACTGGCAGCAGAAATCTAGACACATATAGGGATCTGCATCTGCCAGACTAGCATTTACATGATAATCACAATTTCACATCATGCGCATCAAGAGATCTAGCAGCTGTCAAACATCAACAAAGCATTGCCTTGTCCACACTTGATGAGACGCATGATTCCCTGCATGCAGTTTCACGTGAAGGAAGACATTCCAAGCTTGCTGAGTGACATGGCAGTCGCTGCTGAGCAGGCTGCTACTGCTAACCCCAAGTTTGGAGACCTGAAGATTACTTTGAATATTGGTAGTTGCCTTCGGGCCAACTCATGCATACATCACGAGCTCCACTGCAATGTTCTTGCAGTTGACATTTTGACATACTTTGGCCAGAGCAAAATTGCAGCTCTACTGGGAATTTTGCTTGTGTGCATTGTGCTGTGTGCATTGAGCAGTATGCATTGTGCTGTGTGCATTGTGCTGTGCGCATTGTGCTGTGCGCATTGTGCTGTGTGTATTGTGCTGTGTGCACTGTGTATAGTGTTGTGTGCATTGTGCATTGTGCTGTGTAAACGCTGTTGCCTGCTGCAGGCTCACAGTTGTTCTATGCTGGCAAGTCAATGCAAGTGCCTGAACATCACACCAAGGTCACCTTAGAAGCCATGAACGTGAGTCATTGTTGCTTGTATGAATCTGCCGTGGGCCTTATGTCTGTGTCACTCACCTCAGGCTGACATGGCTGCCATAACTTATGTGCCAGGAGTGGCGTTATACAGTGTATAAACCCACAGGTTGCAAAGTCACAGAGCATCAAAACTCAAGCAGACCCTGTATGTCTGTGCACAGACCTGTACACCAGAACGCTGCAGAACGAAATGGAAGCAAGCTACAATAATGTGTGAAAGTTGTGCGTGCCTCTTAGCTGGTGCTGGACTGCGAAGGACTCCTTGAACGCTTGCAGGCAATCAATGAAACAGGACGAGACCAAGGGCTGAAGTCTGTCTACAGCAATGCTGTGGATGCTGCTCAGATCAAGGACCTTAAACATTATGCAACCAGGACAATGGCCTTTGAGCATGTGGCTGCAAAGGAGACAGCATCTGTGCATGTCAAGGACTTGGACCTCAACACAAGCTTGGTGATATCCTTCAACCGCTCAGGGTATGCTGCTGGTTGCTTGTGCCATAGCCTGCCATCAAGCTGTCTGTCTGTGGCAAAGGTATCATGTTGACTATAGTTTTGCACCCAGACAACTTTCAAGCTATGTCATGCAAAGCACACAACATCCTACTACTAAGACTAAAGGCCTTGATTACCTTAGCATGTATGCGCAATGTCTAGGAACGAGCTAAACCTACGCAAGATCAAGAGTGGCAGCACCAAGCCCTTCTTTCTCACTCTCATGCATCAGCAACCTAGTCCAGACGTGCGTCTGAAGCTCATTGCTCACAAACTCTTTGCAAAGGTAAGCTGAAAGATTTGCTAATCATATCAAATTTGAGGCGTTCAGCACATACCTGTTGTAGCAGCAAGCAAAGCATAGCATATACAAACTTGCATTTTGCAACAATTTTGCTTGAGACAGGACTTTATATCAGAGCCAGTACAGCAGTGACAGGCACTGTGTTGCTGCAACTACATAACAGCAGCAAGACTGCACAGGAAAGGCATGTCTCTGCATGTCTATAATGTTGTAGGATGGGCAAGAAGAAAGGAGCCTGAGGCAAGCCATTTCTGACACTAAACTGAGAAATGGACAACTGATGGTGCCATGTTCAAGCAGTCAGGCAGTGGACAAGTCCCGCATTAAAACAAAAGATGTTTATGAAGGCATATACAAGGCAAGCTTTTGGTGCAAGCTGTATGCAAGAATGGGTGCTGACAAGTTTGTTCAGGTTTCATGGAATACTTGCCAAGATGCCAGATGGGCTGAGTTTTGCATGCATGCATGCATACACAAGCCAGCAACACAGCCTCTGTACAGGCATATTGCAATGGCGGCTGACATACCCTTGTTGTGTGAGCAGTCATCAATGTGTATGCATCAAATGCAATGGTGTCTGACTGTCACATGTGCCTCTAGCCGCAGTTTGTGCATCACATGCAATGGTGTCCACTTGGTTTATATGTCCCCATGCCTGATGTTGGGCTTGCATTTGTAGGGAGATGTGATCCGCATTGCCTTCAACAGGGTGCGAGACGAAGCTGGTCAGGAGCATCATGAGATCACTGGCCGCCTGCCTGCCCTCAACGAAGCGCTGCAGAAGGCTGTCAAGGCAGGCAGGGCTGACATGAGCCAGCTGATGGAGGAGGTCAGAGCAAGCTTGCAGGTGCTGGCAGACTTCTGTGAGCACTTGGCCATGAAGGTCTGAGAGTTTCTGGACAGTGCAAGGATCTGCAACCAGCCTACAACCGCAGCATGCAATTTGAAAGAAGCTGATACCATGTCTGCTGTCGCAAGGTCCCCACAGAGACGTGTGCGCAGGAAATATACCCACGAAATGCTGCTGATACAACTACATGCAGATGGACATCATGAATGCTATGGGAGCTGTCATCCCTGTTAATAGGCATGTAATGAGCTACATAAATTTGTGTAGACATGTGCACCTGTGGTCAGCAGTGACTTGCATGTTGCTGCTGAGCCTCCCAGTGAACCTACAGATTGGTGTCCCCTTTGCACTTTTGGCTGCGCCTACATTTGTACACTTGAGACCGCTGATCATCATTGTTTACTAAATCCAATAGACCAGCAATTGCAAGTCTAAGACTTGATTGCTTTTTCTTAGTGATATGAATCCGACTTGATTGCTTTGACAAGAAATCATACCTCACAGCACCGTTTTCGTACTTGTATCCATTGTTATCCATTGTACGTGTCACAGCCTGCAGAGCTGCTGGCGTTATGCTCTAAGCTCGTCACGTGTCTCTCAGCTCCGGGAAGCCACACATTCAGAATCGGTTCATCTCCCCAACCTTTGCTACAAACTTTGGTTGACATTGCCCACGTCTCGGCCCCGCATCAACAGGTCCAACATGGCATCTGCTTTATCTCTCGCTGACAAGACCTTCATTATCACTGGCGCAAACTCCGGGCTGGGTTTCGAGACTGCCAAGGCTCTCGCCCGTCAGGACGCGCATGTGATCTTTGCAGTCAAAACGAAGGCCAAGGGCGACGACGCGATACGGCATATTCAGGAGGTAGCCATAAAACGTGCCAAGCTCGAGTGCATGCAGGTCGATTTAGCGTCCTTCAGGTATGGTCAGCTGCATGTGTTCTTGATCAGACCGGAAGCGGGCGCTTATGCCTTCGTCCACGTGTATGCTTTCCCATGAGTTCACTAATACTGTGTGTTGTAGCTCAATCAAGGACTTCTCCAACAAGTTCCTGGACAGTGGAACACCGTTGCATGTCCTGATCAATAACGCAGGTGCGTATACCTGTTTCAATGAATGCCTGACGCATCTAGCTCCCTCTGCACATTGCCCTTTCCTGTCTGGCTGCAGCTGCCCTTGCATGCTCGACACACTTGCCACTCTTCAGATCAGCGATCTCTTGCTTTAGGAAAGACATACTGTTCCTGCAGGCGTGTTCATACCACCTGATGACAGGACCGAGGAAGATTTTGAGGTTACCATGGGCATTGATCACTTTGCTCCTTTTTACATGACACACTTGCTACTGCAAAATCTGGAGCAGAATGCACCATCTAGGATAGTCAACCTGGGGTGAGTCATTACAACAACCGTCGTTCTTGCTTTGCTGCGCTATGTCATGTTCTTGTATCAGGTGATGCTTGCAAATGTCAGTATTGCCCAACGCTTCTCTGGCAGAAGCTGTATGCGTTAAAGAACCTATCACCCAGTCTGTCATACCAGTACAATGCATTGTGACATTGAACGAATGGCGTGCAGGTCTATGGCAGAGTCATATGCACCATCCGATTGGAAAAGTGCGTTGACAGGCAGGCAATTTGAACGCAGCGGCATGCAAGCATATGGCGCAGCTAAGCTCTTCAACATCATGCTAGCCAAGGAGTACTCCAAACGCCTCAAGGTATGTTGCCATGGCAGCACTGCTGCCCTTTGCTGCATTCGCCAGAAGTATGTGCTGCAAGTGCTTCCCTTTGTGGTCACTGCGTATTTATGGATAGTTTCTTTGAGTATGGCAGCATGTGAGTACTGCTGCTGATGGCATACAGGGCAAGAAGATTGATGCCTTTGCAGCGCATCCTGGCACAGCCAAAACTGCCATTTGGGATAAGATGGACAAGGAGAAAGTAGAGGGAGTTGCCTTTGATCTCACAGCTAAGGTACCAGTCAGATGGTCTGCAGTTTTACAAGCAGCTGCAGATCTGACCCTCAGTGTGAAGCTGATGCAGTCACAACACAGGCTATGTAATGTGTGCTGTTTTTGACACTGCTATAGCCAGTGTGCATGCAATCTCCCACTGTCAATCACTCCATGCATTGCCTAAGCTTGTTCATGACCATGCCTGACTACATATCAGGTACTGTCGCATACTTGCATAACTGATGATGCCACATTGTCATGCAGCCAACATCACAGTCTCAAGAGACTGGAGCCTTGCCTGTCATCAGAGCAGCAACAGACCCTACTCTGACAGGTCAAGGCTTTAAGTATTTTGGACCGTTTTACAAGGGGCCAATCAATGCAAACATTGGCAACGAGGGTAAGTCTGTTATTGTTTAGTTCTCTGTTTAAAGCTTGTTGCATTTGTGGGCTCATTGAGCGCATGCATGCATGCATGCATGCATGCATGCATGCATGCAATCAAATTGTGCTTGCACTACTCTGCTGCCAACACGAGGCATATCTTATGTGACAAATCTGCGGCACAATTAGTTGCTGTCTGTTGGCTAACACCGATTTTGGCATGTCTGCAACCTTTCATGCATATGAGCAACTGCTTGTATTGTCTGCAGAGGAGCGTACAACGACAAACCCAGTGGCCGATGACATGAATGCATGCAAGGAACTTTATGATATGACGCTGGAAATTGTGGGTCAGAAGGCGCCTGAAATACTGGATTTGGCCATGTCAGCATGAGGACTGTGTTCATGCAATTTTGTGTACTGGACAAGCATTGTTGATCTGAACTGAGGGTTGTGGATTAAACGGAGCCCTGTCCTGCTGCTGCTGAATGAGGTGCTCAGCAGCTAAAATCCTACATCAGACGTGTATGTGGTGAAATGGTTGGTACCAATAAATTCAAAATGCTTAACTACTGCCTATAAGTTTTCATAAATTTGCTGAGACCATTTGATTATGTTACCATGTGTGTCCTGATCAGAAATACATTCTCGTCTTTTTGGTTGCTGTTACACTAACTTGTAACAACATCAGCCTGCAACAATGCAACCGCAGCCATTATCAGCGACAATGGTTTCAGCTGAAGCGTGCAACAGAAAAGAGCACATGCTGCTGGAGCGGCACGCAGAGAACACAGCAAGACATGCATGAACCGTACATCCTACTAGGTAGTACATCAGCGTTTAATGACCAGCAGCTGCTTAGAGACATCATGGCATGTGGCAGGCAGCACATGTTCATGATGACTGTCCCCTGAGCAGAAAAAAGGCTCAAGGACTGTCAAATGCTTTTTACCCCTAAGTAAACAGCTGCTGAGTCTGCAGCAGCTCTTGCTGGAATGCCGACTCTGGTGAGTAAGGCCTTGAGTGACCTAGATCTATGAGTATAATCTTGCAGGTTTGTTCTGCCTCAGATATACACAAGATGTTGCTCTCTCTGATGTCACCATGTAGTACCCGCAGACCATGCAAGGCCGTCACAGCATGCAGTGCTTGATACTTGGCGGACAAATAGTCTGAAAAGCCAACCACAGGCAGAAGACATGTTGCAAAAAGGTATGCTGTCCCATCCATAGTTGGCCCAGCAGCCAACACCCCAGGCAACACTTGATACTGAAGTTGCTTGCAATGCTGGTACGCTTTTGCCTCACGCTGCAGCATGTGTGCCTCTGCTGTCCCAGATTTGGCAAGCTTGACAGACGCCAGGATACCAGATTGCAGCCTGCAAGAGCATGCCTGCAATTTGGCACATTGCTGAGTTGCTGCGACTCTGCACTTGCTTGAGCTTGAGCTGTGCTCAATGAACAAAGCGCACATTGAGTCACGCAGTTGGCATGCCGATAGTGACGCTGGAGGTGGCTGCACACAAACCTGATGCAACAGACATGAGACACAACCAACACAAGCAGTTGAATAGATGCTTAGGCATCATTGTCTCAACAGACCCCAACCAGCTTATGCGCACCTTGCAGCAAAGACACGCCCACTGGCTCCCTTGCCAACAACACCACAAATATCAGCCAAACAAAAGGCAGCAGCACTGGCTTCCAGGTCTGGAAGCATGTGCTGACCTTCCTTCTGTTCCTGCCATTGCTGTTGCAGGAGTGGAACAATGGCAGATAGTTTGAATACACTGCTCAAAGACATAGACACCTTCTTGACATGTGGCGACCTGCAACCTGCGCTGCTTGACTCTGATGTAGCACCTCTCTTGCGCTTGCCTTGCTTACCAGCTGCAGAACCTGCTTCCTTGTTGCTATGAGAAGCATCCATGATCTGAATCATCGTCGAGGTCATCAGGTACATGGCGCTCAGACTTGGTAGCATCTCCGTTAGCCTTTTCAGATGGTGCATGCTCCCTGCAGGGGTCCCAAGGCTGATGCATGTCCTCTGAGCTTGCCCACACCGTGATGGCATGTATACACTGCATACCCACATGCCGTTGACTCAGGTGAACCATGACACAAATTGACTGAGGTGCAATGCATCACAAAGATGGGCTGCCTGATGTTGCTGTTTGTTTGGCATTGCTGCCGCAACAGTTCTTTACCTGCAAGACAGAGGGCGTCATATCGCCTAATCTGATGAGATTGGAGAGCAACAGCTCATTAGGAGCACGGAACATGCCAAAAACGGTGCCTTCTTGCTCCAAGCCACGTATTTGATGCCGTGCACAGCTGCGTATCTTGTCACCTGCAGGCAGGTGAATACCACAAAATTGCATGAAGGCTGACTGCCCCTTACAAGGGTGTGAAGCAAGCTATGAGGCATGAACCTTGTTGAAACTTATTGAGCCAAGCCATGGTCATCTAGACTAAAACCACCATGGTGGAGCACCATGCCACCATGTCAGTGTGATAGCGGAACATTCAAGCACATGACATCTGGCTTGGCTGTGACAACAAAACATTCAAGCCCATGTCATCTGGCAGTGCAAAGAACCGCAAGGTTTATTGTCAGTACCCAAGCAAACAGTAACGCTCTGGGCCTTGAGGACACTCAAGACTATTGTACGCACCAGCATGACTGAGCACGAAGCCGTGCTACCTGACTTATCCCACCAAGAACAGTGCCTTGCATAGCAGCCGTGCATTCCTGCTTCAAGTTCCATATCTGTACAATGTCAAGGGATGAGGCAAACAGCTCATGGAGCCTTGACCTGCATACCAAGCAATGATGTTGTACAGTATGGGCAACAGAAGTTGCTTGGTATCTGTCTTCACATAGGCCATGTTGCCTACAATTGCAACCTCACTGCTACTCATCAATTGTCAATGCTTCACCTGCAATTGTGCTCAATGACTGCAAGGGGTTTGTGTTCTGTGCTGACAAGTCTGTGCAGTGCAACATCTAGAAACTGCTGCCTGTCAGATGTCGCATGGGACCTCAACTTGACTGCGTGCAAGTCTCTGGGCATCCTGCATCCAGCAAGCAGTTGTTGTAAGAGGGTCCAACACTCCGCACAGCAAGCATGAACGTGATGCTGGCTGCTTTGTGAAGATCATTGCAAATACATACCGTAGAATCACTTGGCAAGTCACTGTGATCTGGCTGCCACTGAAGACCAGAGCCGTCTTGATTCAAAATGCAGTTCATTGTCTCTGTGACAACACTGTGCCAGGTGAAGATCATTGCCGACTCACGCGAAGACATCTGCAGCAAACATGGAATGCACTTCAGCAAAGGCCCAGCATGTGACAGACTAGCAGCAGTAATGCGAGTGTAAGCGTAGCGCAGTAGCAAGTAAGAGCTTAGTCAGCACAAGTTGGAGGCGTTGAGAGTACACCGGTGGTGGTAGGGTGAGATAGTGGTAGCCAAAAGTGCGGCTATGGATGAGTCATCCGTAAAACCACCATTACGGTGGTATTGTGAGGTTATCGTTACACAGCAGCGGTAGCAGGCTGGAGCAAGGATCTTTACCTTTGTCACAGGCAAGACTATTGGTGAATAGCTTTGACTGCTGCCATCCAGATCGGCAATATGGCTTGCCACTTTGTTGCTGAAGTCTGACCAGGCTTTTAATGTAGCAGGGTGATAGGGCGCTGGAGTGTCAAGTTGGCTCTTGGTCTTCATTGACTCACTGGTATTCAGAGCTGGAAGGGGCGTCCTCAAAAGGTGCTGTAAGTCCAGTCGGCCTGCGCAATTGTAAGAAATTTACCATTTTCGGTTCAAGCGTCGTTGTCAGCTTTTTGTTTCAAAAGGCTTTGTTTTTGGTCAGTCAATGCTAGAAGGATGCAATGACATGGGCACCGCAGTGTCCAATACAAGTACAATGGATGTATGGTCTGTTGAATACCTGAGGGTGTGACAATTGCCGGACCAAGCAGCATAAAAGCATGAAACACTGAAAGCTATTGGGCTATTTGTTCCATCAAGCTGGGCTAGGATGCAGTAGCCAATGCAAGCACAATAGGTGCTGAGGAACCAATTTGCGCCTGTGCGTGATTTTGACCTGAAATATCGAAGTCAATAGAGGCAATATCACCCTGAATGCATTCAAACTTGGCGCATTGTAGACGTAATGCAATGGGTACCATGGTGACATGGAATGTGTAGGCAAGCTGCATGAATCACAAGATGATCATGCCTTGTGAGGCATCTGCACTGATGTCAACAAAGGAGACATCTGTGTTCAGCCACAGAAAAGGCTGAGAGGTCGCATTAGGTCTGTACAATACAATTCAATACTAACATACAGTCCTCACAATGCACAGGGGTGCTGCAAGAGGGTACGCAAAAATTTCTAGCCACTAAGCAGAAGAAAATTAAAGAAACAAGCTGGAGCTGCGCCAGAATGCAGAACCTAGTGTGGCTGCGCAGTATAACCCTGATTGCATTCAGACGTGATGCATTCAGAAGGCAACAGAACTCTGTGCAGGCACAGGCGAGGTGCTGTACGCTCCATTTGGCTGACTTGGCACTATAGGCAACAGATCTGCAGTGAGTACTTGACCAAATTGCATAACATGGCTGTACCTGTATCCTCTCCTTTTAAGAACTCCTCGACCAGTGCTTTGAGATCGGGAGCATCTTCATGCAGCTGAACCAGACTCCGTAGACTGTTTCCTACTGGGCTATCCGCAGCAACCAAGACAAGAGCGCTTGCTCTCAAATCTGTTTGCAGGCCTAAGCTTCTGACTACTGTAGCGGCAGCCCTCTTGTCTTCCATTGTGCCGCTCATGCCTGAGTTTGTTGCAGCTGGGTCCTGTGCAAAGCATTGAAAGGCTAAGGGCATCGTGACTATACTGCCTAAAAGCTAGGGCTTCAGCGGAACAGCACAGCTGTCTATATCTCAGGTGACATTAATTGTGTCACAGTCAGTACAGCAGTTAAGAACAGCGTTCCCCTCAAAGCATAGACTAGCAATCAAGCACCCTTGCAGCTTGCAGATCACCAGGTATTACAGCCTACCTCCGAGTTACGACAGCCTCAAAGCCAGGTGGCAATGCATTACAGAAGAGGCTTGACTGCTCAACCAGCAGTATAGCACTAGTACGCAGCAACAGGCTTAAAGGTCACAAGCACTTCACTGAAGGCTTGAAGGACGCCTGCTCAACAGCATGTCAACACCTGCGGCGACAGCAGGCAACATGCAAGGCTTGTCAAGCAAAAGTAGCAGCAGCATGAAGAAGCGGCGTAGCACAGCTAAACAGGACCATACCTGTACAGACCGTGGAGTTGGTCCCGGACACGACTGAACGAGCTACACGAGACAACTCGCTGCGAATTGCTTTTTGCTAAGATTGGAAGGAGTGATAACAAGACCAAACAGACAGTGCGACAACTGCTTTCCGGAGCTACCTTTCCATTATAGTTGTGCGACGGAAGCCTCTCTTTCTAGCCACGTCCAGTCGACTGTGCGACGCTTTGCATTCAGTACCCTCGCATTGTTTCGTGAGTAAACTTCGATGCTGGGCGCAATTTGCGCGTGCTGGCATTCTCTGGCATAGGTCCGGGGCTGCAGCCGCTCAACGCAATGCTACGAGAAGCAGCACCATTTTTGCCTGCGAATGGGCTGCCCAGCCCGTTGTTCGTAGAGGTTCTACGTGCAATGTAGACTTTCCAGATGCCGACGATGGATACCGATACAAAGCACCGCAGAGGGGGAGCAGCTCCGCGTGTATTGATAGGTGCTCGTGTGAGAAGCAGCACTGATCCCGTTGCTGACAGCTCGCAGCGTGTCAGGGGCCAGGTACGCTACCACCGAAGCTGCTGCAGCAACCTGCTGCTGAACGGCCGATTATGCGTCGTTGTTCCTGCAGTTTGGGCAGTTCGACTTCGACTATGTTCACGACCAGAACTCTGGTCAGGAGGACGTGTTCTACACCACAGTTCGACCCTTGGTGCACAAGCTGATTGAGGCAAGCCTTGCAGCTCTGACATGACTCGCTGTAACAAGGGTTGCAGTTGCCTGCCCTGCATTGCATGCAACAGTCAGAGAAAGAGCGGCATTCGCAAAAGCCACTTGATGTACCTTTGGCCGGAGTCTCATGTGTGCGGTATGCTGTTCAGGGCAAGAGCAGCGCCATCCTCCTGTATGGTGCTTCCAAAACAGGCAAGACATACACCATTGAGGTAAGCATTGTGCAATGCACACTTTTTGCCAAATGTTGCACCCTCTCGCGTCACCCTCAGAGGATGTTTGCAGATAGCTAACGCACGTCTGCGTACTATACCAGATTTGGGCAGCTGAAACACACGTAAGCTTTGGTGCAGGGTGTAGGGGCTGTTGGGGGCCACAAAGAGGGTCTCGTCCCCAGAGCCGTCGCTTTACTGCACCACTTGGTACAGACCAGCCAACACAAAGGCAGCCTGACCGTTACCCAAAGCGGTGAGTCACACAATGCTCACGACCTTGCAGGATTCAGAGATCAGCTAATGCGTTGCACAGCAAGGGTATCTTGCAATGGCATGCACCTAGGGGTTGTACAACATTGCAGTGCCATGCATGCATACAGCAGCATGCCAGAGCATTTCACATTAGTGTCACAGCTTGTACAAAAATAACATCATACGTTTGCAAGGAGCAACACATAGGTTGTGTGCAGCTCTGACAACAGGCGTCACCCCTCAGCTGTTGGACCTGCAATGCCCCGGTGCAGCACCCCAAAAGCTGCCACAGAGCTGTGACCAGTGCAACCCCTCGCACCCCCATCTGCACTTGCATCCCATCAGGTGAAATCTGGTGCTCAGCCTGACTGCACAGTCATGCATGTGGCTTGAACCATCGCACAAGCAGTGTGCATGGTGTTCATGGCTTCAGTGCCTGCTTGCAATACAGCGCTGATGAAGTCGCCTTGTTAACCTGACCATTGTCACCTGATTGCAGCATGGTCATACCTATTTGCACCTGGGCAAACAAAGAGTTCAAGATGTATGCAGCTGATACATGCAAGCTGAAGGAGTCCCAGCTGTTGCGCTTTGGGGGCGGTGAAGCACCTGATGAGTCAATGAGTGTGACAGGTGGCATGCATGGTGCAGGCATCCCAATGACATCTTCCAAGTGTTGGGCAGTGGCAAGCTGGTGAACAGCCTGGGCAGCCCTGTTTCCTGCAGCCCCTCCTCCCACAACTGGAAGGGCCCTGCCCTGCCGGTGGGGCCAGGCACTGCTCACACCATTCTCACCGTCGCCTTCACTCGCTCCTGCTGCAACAACATGGTCAGCTCCCGATGGACACCAATGTGTGCCATCAGTGTAGACTCTTTGTGCTGCAGCTCTGCCTTGGCGCACTGTCATCAAGTCTACATCAGCTTGTACGTTCACCTGCTTGTTGATATATTGCAGCTCCAGGTCGTTTTGTTGTCTTCCCACATGACCCTTGCTGCTGCCTTCTATCCCTATGGTGAGACCTGAATCACCACTGTGTGTATGCATGTCAATTGCAGGAGTCTCTGCTGCCTGGACAAGCCTGACATCCTGGATGCGGGGTCAGCATGCCCTTCCATGCATACACGTAATGGGTCATATGAGCACCTCAACCCTTGCAAGGGTTGTCAACCCTTGCAAGGGTCGGTTACTGCACGCAATAGCAGCCCTAGCAACACACCAAACCATGTGTTGTAAGCATGCAGCAGCAATGCAGGGAGCACCAGAGACTGCCAAGCTGCACTTTGTGGAGCTGGCAGCACCCCCCAGCAAGCAGGCCCGGGGTGGGGAGGGGCCTAAGGGGGGCCTGGCACAGGCTCAAGCCCTGTCAAAGGCCTACAGCAGCCTCACCAGTGTCTTGTTGGCCCTCAAGCAGCAGCGGCGCAAGCAAGATCAGGAGGCGCCAAGGTCAGATCACAGCACCCACATCTCAGCATCTTCAAACTTCAATGCTGCCAAGCTGGCCATGGTCCCTTTTCGCCTGCATTTGTGTGGAGAGAATGTTATATAAGCACGGACATGCTGCACGCCATCATCATGGATACATTGTCGTGACCCTTGTAGTACATCTTCACTCTAGAGCTCCACTTGAGCACAGATTTGACGCCTCACATAGCAGCAACATGCATGAACATCAAATGCAATACCAAATTGTCGTCGCTGCCTAATGCTGTCACACTGTGTCTGGGAGGCAGCGCATGGTGACCAGGCTGCTGTCAAGAGTCTGCAGGCAAACTGCATATGCCTGCATGACTTGTGGCCACCCTGACAAATGGAAAGAAAAGAAAACGAAAAAGTTTACGCTTTTCAACAATCATTCCGGGAGCCTCCTACGGCGGCAGCCCAAAGCTTACTGACAACCAACTGAGCCACCAGAAAGACATTGACATCCTGAGAGCCAATGCTGCCTGCGGCAGTAGGGCATCAGACTGAGCCCCCACAGGGTTGTCAACATACGGCGGCAACACCCCAAGGAGGGAGCCCATCATCATTAAAGACATTGACATACCGTCATGTATGTGTGCAGTGTGCACATCCCATGGAGGGAATGCTCCTTGACCAAGTGGCTGCAGGAGCCCTTGTCTGCCTCCAGCTATGTGGTGCTCATGGGGACTGTTGCAGCGGGATCATCTAATGCTGGGGATACCCTTGCCACCCTCAACTGGCTGTCACGCTTCAGGGCTGAGGGCAGCTCCCGCAATGAGGCTGTTTGGATCAGCCCTGATGGGGATGTGGAGGGGTCACCTCACTGTCATGAGCGCAGGTGACCTTATCTCATTTGGTCTGATGTGCGTGTGATGCCTCACAAGAAAGAACAGGCATACTGTAATTTCTGCATTACAAGTTGAACCATCGCTCCTGACAGTCTGTATTGAGCACCCGTTGCCAGACACATGCCTTCAGTATGCATGCTCTGTGTGCCTGTCAAGGATGCATACTGTCTTTGTCAGCTCGCGGCCTTCACTACATTGCTCTGTGTCAACACTTTTGAGAAGGTTGTGCTTATCAGCCACACAGTGTTCACTCCATGCAGCCACATGGCATGTGCTTGCTTTCAATTCTGCAAACTCTTGACAGTCAAAATAAAAGTACATTGATTTTTCGCCAAAGAAAAATCCAACAAACCCGACATCAAACCATGGGAGAACTGAAATGCAGGGAGAACTGGAAAACAGGTAGAACGCATTTATGCTTAATGCAAAGCAGGGAGAAAGCAGTACTCTGGTTGATGGAGAACTGAGATTTGGGATGTTGCAGGTGGCCTGCAGGGTACATGCAGTGGAGGGAGCACGAGCACCGCCGCCTCCATAGGGAGGGCCTCCTCACCCATCCCCAACAAGCTGACTGTGGGGACGAGGGAACTGCTGGGGACCACTGTTGTGGGACTGAGTGCCAGCCCCCTGAGGAGGAACAGGTCATTGCCCATAAGGTTGGATCCCAACACAAGTGCATGTGCCTTGCAAAGAAACATCATGGCTGCAGCGCCATGTTTGCTGGCAAGCAAGTGTGCCAATCTATGACTGCTGAAGTCTGATATGTCAACATCTTGGCAGAGCTGACAAAGCAGCAACTCTCACTGAACCTCACATCATGTAATGTCGCGCGCTTACTACAGGTTCAGCTGATTGTGCAGTGCACCAAACACCACCAACAAAAGCTACTACTAGATACTTGGAATGTCTATATGCTATCAATGCATGACTATGACTATCAAAACTAGTTGCCATCAGTTTATAGATGAAATAAGCTGGTGTGGTGTTGTTGCAGCGTGAGCTGAAGGCAGCTCGCAAGGCGCTGAAGAAGAGCCTGAAGGAGCTGGACAGCGCTGAGGCTGACAGAAGCCACCTGCAGCGCCGAGTCAGCAAGCTCTCGCGTACCCTGCAGGTCAGCTGCCCTTGCTGCAACTTCTTGGTACAAGTCCTTGGTACCCCTTCTTGACACAGGTCCTTGGTACAACTTTTTGTTTGGATTTCTCAGTACAGCTTCTTGGCACAAGTACTTGGTGCCACTTCTTGACATACAACTTCTTGGCACCACTTCTCAACACAACTTCTTGGTACCATTTTGCGGTACAACTTCTTAACTTAGGTCCTTGGTACAACTTCTTGGTACAGGCTCCTGAAGCCTGCAGCATGCAGAGTCAGCGTAAAAATGTGCGTTATGAACACAGCATATCCTAGCTGCAACAACTGCACAAGCCTACAGTGTGGCCACACAAGCCAAGCAATTGAGACTCGTTTGCTTGCAAATCAGAACAAGCACGGATTCAGCTGCTGGCTGTGGGTCTGCTAAGCTGTCCATACATTGTTCATATCATAGACACAGCGACAAGCTGTTCAGCGCCTCATGCACTGTACACACATCCATTGTACTTGTTCCTGACTATTGAGAAGTCCCATGTGTTACTGAGCCTGTTGCTCTATCAACTGCACACCACCACAAGCACTGTTGCGCAATGATGTCCATGCACTGCTGATCTCAGCTGGTACACACATCAAGGAAGCCCTCCTTATAGAGCCATGAGCAAGCTCAATGCACTTGTCAGAACACTTTTCCTTGTAGAGTTATGGGCAAGCTGGATTCCGCATACTCAATGCTGCCGCTCATGCAGGTACAAGTGACTGCACTGAATAGGGAGGCTGCTCGCATCAGGGCACACAATGAAGTGCACTCTGCGGCCAAGTGAGTCTGCTCGTCTCCTGCTGCCGACACAACATGTCTAGCAGAAACTTCCAGACACCTAGCTGCTACCTAGCTGCTGTTGATGTGCTAAGTTGCCTGCGTGTTAAAGGATTGCTAGGCTCACATGCTGCTGTCAGTACACTCTGATGGCGAGCCAAAGCTTCATCAGTTGCAGAATGTCCCTGCTGAAAACATGATCTGCAGGCGGCAGGAGCATGAGAAGCAGGTGCAGCTTTTACTGCAGCAGCTGAAGGCAGCAGAAGAAGAGCACCGCGGCATGCAGGCACGCCTGGAAGCCAGCATCCAAGCAGCAGCTGCCAAGGAAGCGGAAGCTGCAGCTGCAGCTAAGGCAGAGCAAGCAGCTGTGCAAGCAGCTGCTCAAGCAAAGCAGCAGCAGCAGTCATCAGCAGCTGCTGCAGCAGTTGCTGGGGCACAGCCACAGCTGAGCTGCCCTGGCTTTCAGCCCTTGGCCCTGCCCCAGCAGCAGCATGTGCAGCTGCCTGAGCAGCAGGTCTGGCAGGAGTTTGAGGGGCAGAGGTTACTGAACACAGCAGCTGCAGCAGCAGCTGCTCAGCCCTCTGCAGCAATGCAGCGTTTTGGTTGGACAGATGTTGGCACTGGTCTCTCTGCATCTCGCACTTGTCTCAGTCCCATACGTGATGAGTCGCCAACCTATGCATCACGCATACGTGACATGCAAGACCACATTCACGCACTCAACAGGTCTCTAGCAGACAACCGACGCAGCAGTCCCAAGAGACAGCATGCGCACAAAAGCAGCAAGCAAGTCAGCAGCAAGGACAGGCACACAGTGCAAGAGCACAGCAAGAGGCAGAGGTCATTGTCTCCCCAGGGTCCCCCCAGGGGACAAACGGGGGTCATGACAGGGGTGACAGACTTGTTTGACTCAGATGCTGAGTCTGATGAGGAGGCTGAGAGCAGCGGCCGTCACAATGATGGTAGCGAAGCTTCCTCTGACAGGTTTGATGTTCGTTCAGACTCACCATTTGTTGTGTACATCTTGTTGTGTTATCCATGCATCAGCAGCCACTGTGGTTTGGGTTTCATCAGCCTTCAGCAGCATCTAAGCTTGAGCTTATAGAAGTCACTGCAACCTTGATTAGAGTACCCACCAGCATCCTGACTCCAGCTGCCAATCATTGTCAGCAAACTTGACCAGCAAGCACTGCTGGGATCATGGAAAACCTCCTTGTGTCATGCCTGTCTACGACGCCTGTCATGTGATCATGCTGAACAGAAATGGGCTTTAGGACTAAGGTCATCTATGTACCCTGTTGCAGTGACAGTCTGGATGGCAGCAAAGGCAGGTCCGCCCACAAGAAGCTGGTGAGGAAGCATGAGCAGCTGCAGGTGCAGCATGACCGGCTGCAGCAGCAGTGCCAGCAGGTGCTGCAGCAATACTCACATACTCAGCAGCAGTGCAGCCAGCTCCAGACTCAGGCTGATGCTCACTCTCAGGAGCTCACCACTCACAAAGCCAGGTCAGCTCTGCCGTACCTCTTCAGCCTCAGCTCTATAGTTTACCGCTGTCTTGATGACTTGCTGCATCAAGATGTGCTTGTGTGATTTGCTTGCATGCCTTTACCAGCTATATTGCTCTCTTGCCATCATATATCTCCCCAAAATGACTATGGAACAGACTTAGTCCTCAGCGACTGTAGTTTCATCAGATCAAAAGGCACCAGCTGCTAGGCCGTCAACATGGGCCGGTCTGTGCTGCTGTCAAAGCAAGGTCATGGAGGGCAGGGATGCATGCACATCTTGCTGCAGCTTTTGCTACTTGTAGCTATCTAGCTACCTGCAAGGCGTGCTCATGCAGCAAATGCTGTTTCTGCTATTCTCCATGTTCTCTTTATGGCTTGCATGGCTTGTTCACTTCGACTTTCAGCGGTCCTTTCTGACTTTGGATCTGCACACAAGCTTGCATACCATACTTGTGTCATGCTGCTGCAGGGCAGATACTGCTGAGAGGAATCTGGCAGCCGCACAAGATTCCCTGGCAGACACCCGCCAAAGCTTGGACACCCTGCAGACTCACCACTCAGCGCTCAAGCAGCACCTCGAGCGCGCCGAGCTGCACAGCCAAGACTCAGCGACACAGGCTCGCGAGTTTGCAGCCCGAGTCAAGGAGCTGAGCGCTGACAAGGAGGCTCTGGTTTCAGAGCTGGTGACAGTCAATAAGTCAGCGGCGCACATGAAACAGGACTTCAAGTGCTTGGTGAAGTGTTTGAAGGGCTCAGAACCTCTGCAGGCCATCACTGCTCTGCTCGAGGAGTCTGAGTCAGACTCAGGAGCCAAGGCTCGCAGCTCTGAGCTGATGTGGGTGATGAAGCGGCTATGTGACCACTTCAGGCAAAGCTCAGGTACTGTCTGTCAGCATTGAGAAAGAGCATAGATCAGACTATCATCATGCCCATCTGATGACACCAGACAATGCAAATTTGCAGTGAGCACTGGTTGATCAATTATGCTGTACACATGGTGTGAAGATGTTAGACTCCACCTTTAATCTTGCTGGCAGTCAGGCCATGTGTGCAGGCGTGTTGCCATTAGTGACGCCTGCTTTACGCTTTGTTCCTGAGCCAAATGTGGCTCGCTGCAATTTGCCATCACATTCCTCTACCACAACTGTGTTCAGCGGCTCTCAGCTCACAAGCCACCCTTTCAAAATGTCCCATACCCAGGGCTTCTGTCGGCCCTGCTCCTTCAAATGCAGTCGTGGCACGCTATCTAGTCTTTACACCCTTTCAGATTTGAAGATGAGATGCGACATTTGTGTTGTGCCTAATCAAAACTCAATTTGAATCTGAAAGGGTGTAAGAACCTCAGTCTTGCAGCTGCTGTAAGACTCTACTGTTGCATAGTGCCAGCATCAAGCCTGGTAGCAGTCTTGGTATTGCTGGCGTCAAGTCCTGTTGCTGTGTGTGCACAGGGGCTCAGCAACAGGTAGCAGCCTTTGCAGCAGACAAGCTGGGCCTGCAGGAGAAGCTGAACCAGCACTTGGAGGCCGCCCAATCCTCCACTGCTGCTATGCATGCTGAGCTCACTTCCCTGCGTGACAAGGCTGCCACGTCTGAGGCAGCAGTCAGTGAGGCACAGAAGCAGGTTAGAGGTCTTGCTCAACAGCTGTGTCATGCATAACATCAGCTTAATTGGGAGGCATGCTGATATGCTCGATTGTTGCAGGTGATACTTATCGTTGTGTGTGATTTGGCAACACCATCAGCTGCTGTATTGGCAGAGTCATTTGCAATCTTGACAGTCTCAGACAATGAAGACCATGTCCAGCAATGATATCATGGTTTCTTTGCTGCTCAGAGCTCATGCATGTGTCTGCTACCCGCGAGATTTCTTCCCAGCGTAGAATGTCAAACGGCAGCCTTATGCTCATGCTGGCTTCTTGAGCCTCTGTGCGCTCTACAAATGGGTGTGCTGTGTGCGCAGACACAGCAGCTGAGTCGCGAGGTTGAGCAGGTCACAGGTGAGAAGGCTCAGGCTGAGCAGCAGGTGGGTGAGCTGAGGGCTGTACAGGGGCAGTTGGAGCTGGAAGTGGCCCGCCTGCAGCACCAGCTTCAAGGCCTTGAGGGGCAGTTGCAGGTATCCACGATGTTGCAGGGTCAATGTGTTTTGTTGCACATGCAGCTGATGTGCAGCTGTCTGTTTGGTCAAAGCACCAGGCTGTGTCTGTCGTGTTGCAGTGTCTTGTGCATCTTACGCACTGCATTACCTTTTGCCTATGAAGTTAACGAACACAGGTAGCCACACAAGATTGCTGTGCAATGACATCATGCAAAGTGGACGGCAGCATGATTATTGCAAGATGCTAGGAGTGATGCTACAAGCCTGCCAATGCTGTGCTGACAAGATGTTTGCACTGGTGTTGACTGCTCATCCTGACTGCACAAAGCATGCCCATTTTGACCACGTCTTTTGATGGCATTCCTGCTCACTGGTTCTTTTGTCTTCATCTTTTCAAAAACGCAAGACGAGACTTGCTGCACAGTGTGTGCAGAGCATGTGTGAGCCGGGGCGGCTTGCCAGTGCCTACTCCAAGAACAAGCTCGTATACACTGCCAATTGCCTATTGTCAAACCACAGCCTGCAAGTTCTGAAGGCATTTTGGCATGCTTGTTCAGAGTGAGGTGGGGCAGCTTCAGGAGCAGCTGCAGGCTGAGGTGAAGCGGCTGCAGGGGCAGCTGCAGCAGGCCAGGGCTGAGGAGGAAGAGGCACAGGAGCAGCGCCACGCTGCCAAGCTTCAGCTGTCCAAGGTCAGACTGTCAGACCCTTGCACACTGACTAAGCTCACAACCATTGTCTGCTTGTGATTCATGCTACAGTCATCAAAAGTCACAGTGGGCATTGGCGTCTGATGCTTCTTTGCTGCCATTTTAAACTGTAAAACACCCATGTGGCTGGTTTTGTGACCTGAGTATGGATGCAACATTGCATCAGGATTTTTGACGTTTGCGCTGTCACTGTATCATGTGGGTCTGTCTGTGGCTCTTGCACAATCTGCGATCTCTGACTGATGTTGTAGCCATGACACGTCTGTGTGGCTGGTCTGGTACCCTGGGTATCGACGTAAACACTGCATCAGGATTTCTCATTTCTGTGTTGTCACTGTATCATGTTGGTCTGTCTGTAATCCAGCATGAAACTGTTGCAGTCCAGACCTGTTGTACAAGTGGAATGGACTCCACTTTTGTAAGTCAAACATGCTGCTTTTGCTCGCACATACAGATTGCATCTCCTCCTGGTGCCTCTGTGTAAGTAGCCATTGAAGCAGCTCTCTGAATTTCCTTTGCTGCTTGTTCATCAACACGAGTAAGATGTGTCTGCAGTTCATCAAGGAGCTGGATGCATCCACCTCAGAAGTCTCTGAGTTGGAGTCCAAACTGAGCGCAGCTCAGCGCAGGATTCAGCAGCAGGCTGAGGAGCAGGAGGAGGCTGAGTCAGCTAGGGCACAGCAGGGGCAGCAGCTAAATGCTCTGGCCCAGGACATGCAGGCCTTGCAGAGCGCACTCGAGCGCGTGAAGCAGGACAGACAGCAGGTCTGTCTGTGCGTACTGCCTTGTCGCGCCTTGTGTGTCATCAGCAACACCCCTCAGATGCTTCTCCTTTGTCTGTATTTGCTGCATCATTATGACTTTCTCTTTCACAGAGGCACAGAGCTGCCAGGACTGCAGAAGCAATGCTTGCAGTGTATCCGCATCAGCTTGATGTCTCACGCTACTCCCTCCTCTGCATTTGCTGCACTCAGATGCACGGATGTACTACAGGCATATGAAGAGGCGGGTCAGGCCAAGGCAAGGCTGGGGGTGTGTGAGCGTGAGCTGAGTCTCGCCCGCCAGGAAGCTGAGGGCAGCAGCCGCTCTGGCCAGGCCCTAAGCGCAGAGCTGCATACCCTAGGCCGCCAGAATGCTGCCCTGCAGCACCAGCTGGCCTCTGCGCAGGCTCAGCTGGAGGAAACCCTAGATGGTCAACAGGCTGAGGTAGGTTTAGTACTCTCACACACAGCATATCAGAAACGACACACCGTGGCAGCATGATCCTGCTTTCTCACTATGCTGTGCTGCTGCTTGATAGCACATCTGCAGGACAGACACAGACTCACACTGCATGCATGAATGCATTGCTGCGCCAAGGCTTTGTTAGCAATTGTCCAAAGGGCTAGCACGGTGAAGAAGCCCAGTCCGACTGCTCACTGGTTGAAACTCCCTGCTCATGACACCTTCTTGTTGTGCATCAGAGGCCAACAGTAATGCATGAGAGGCCAACAGTAAGGCTGAGCATGGCAGACAGAAGTCAGGTCGATGCCTATGCATGTCATCACAGTAGGCGTTCTTTGCTGACGTGTAACATGTGCAGGGGCGCAAACGGGAGAGGGCATGGAAGCAGGCTGCTGACGAGCACGCGACAGCTCTGCTGGCTGTGGAGGCACGCCTGGCAGGCAAGCAGCGTGAGGTGGCTGGCCTGCAAGACATCAATGCACGCCTCTTCAGCCGCTTCCAGGACATGAGGGAGCAGCTGGCCCGCAGTGAGGACAAGCTGTCCCATGATAAGCTGCGAGGTGTGATGCATCACAGCTGGTACTCTATAACGATGTGCATTGGCTGCATCATTACCATGAGTTATGTGGTGTACATAGCGTGTGAGTCTGCATGCACAAGAGGCAAGCCAAGTTGCACAGTGAATATGCAGCGTATGTCTTTGCTGATTGTGACTGGTCACAGTACTGTGTGATCCAAATCATCAATGACGAGTCATTTACTGCTGTCTACACCTGCATTCATGATGTCATGCACTGTTGTGCAGCAGCAACAGCTTCGCAGTTGCTCTACACAGCAGTGTCCTGAATATTGTGACTGTCACGGCCTGCTGTTGGACCTGACGCACATGGGCATGAACATCCGTTTATGATCACCTTTGAAGCATATGGGTTGTGTGACCTGCGTCTTTTGCTGGTGCAGGGTGGCTGGATGGTATGGTGGAGCAGTTTGAAGAGGCAAGGCAGCACAATGTGTTGCACTCTGTGCTACGCAGTGACGACCGGTGGGACTCCCTGCAGGCCTCTGCCAGGTACCTTTGATCCTTTTGTACTACTCAAGGGTGTCAGATTGAGCAGATATGCCAACATGCTTGTTCATGCTGCGCCTTCTTGATGCTGTCTGCATGTGTCTGCTCACTGTTGCGATCTTGGCACTGGATGAAAGCAAGCATGAATTGCATGCCAAGGACAAGCATAGCTTGGTCTTGATGTGATACTGTGTGTGATGAAGTTCGCTTTGCCACACCATTTGCTACTCTTATAGCCCCATGTCTGTGGCTATCTTGCTGCTTGCTGCTGCTTTGTAAAGACAGCTCCTTTCTGAAAGTGTGTACTGACTTCCCTGTGTATGTGACCGTTGTTCTGGAGGCAGACAGTTGGTATTGAAAAGCTGATGTTGATTTGCAGGAGGACAGACAGCAGGTCTCCTCTGTCAGGTCTCAGACGTCATGAAGAAGATGCTGGTCTCATTGCACCTGTCAGGACTACCAGCAATGTATATGCTGAGCTGAGTCCCTTGCAGAGCCAGAAATCAGCGCTTGCCAATCCATACCTGACTCCTGCAAGGACAGTGTCTTATGTCCCTACCACACCCTTAGGCAAGCAGGTTGCTGCATCAGCTGATGCGATACGGCGGCGGCTGTTGCAGACTCCTGCTTCAGAAGCACGCCATGCAGCCAGCCAGCTAGAGTCGGCCAAAAGTGTATTGTAACTCAGCAAGTTGTGAACGAGCATGTAAAAAGCGCACGTTGCACAATCTGTTGAAAGCAAGGTTCCAAATAGAAGCGTTCCTGCTTGCCAAAAAAGGCTTATGAAGGCTGGCATGCTCAAGGCAGATTGGTTTCGGAGCACAGCACTGCAAAGCTCAAATGCAAAGGAGGCCGCTCGGTTTGTGTTTGCGAACGCGTTCTGACGACTACTCCCAGAGACAGATTGTCGACTATTTGCTCGTATAAGCTGCGGAGTCACCTATTTACTGCGCATCCGGTTGCAACCTATATGGACGTAGACGACGATTTGCAGCTTAACTTGGCCGGTTTTGAGCAAGCTGCAAGCAACCCTAAAGCACAGGCGAGGAGCAATCGTCATACAGTATCTTTCAAGAAGCAGCAGAAGGTACTTGCTTGTCCCTTGTGCACGCAACTCGCGGACGGTCCTGTCTGCTGCAATGTCTGTTGCGCTTGTTTGCTTACGAACAGCGCGACACGTTGACTACAGAAACAGAAGCAAGCTCAAAGAGCAGGACGACAACATCGAATCCTAAGCGACCAGACTAGTGGCGCAGATGCAACAACGTCAGCATCATTTGGTGCGCTGAAAGGCTATGAGCTGACTGCAAGCAAGCCTCAAGCACCTATCAGCTCTAACATAGCTGAGCAGCATGAGCAGCAAAAGCAACAGTCCCAAAATGCACAAGCTCCTACAATCAGCCCGCCAAATGTATTTCCAAGTAGATCACAAGCAGGCAAGAAACCAGCAGCACCACAAGTTCAGCAGCGCAGGCATGAGCCCTCTCGCAGAAATGATGAAGTCTCTAAGGCTGCGGGCAGTGACATAGAAGCAAAGCGTGAGCACATTGCTAGAAAAGCAAAACGAGACAGAGCTGCATTTGAAGGTGACGTTGCTCAGCTTTGTTTGATCCTATACATGGAGTGTCAGATGACAGAATACAGCTGCTCTGCTACAGCAAATGCAAGATAACTGTCTGCATGCATGCATGTTACAACAAGCCAGTGCATAAGCAATACTCGGTGGCATGCACGCATCAAAATATATTTACAAGCCAGCACTCACCACAAAAGACACCACCCACTGTATGTGTTGCACAACAGATGATGATTGGGAGGAGGTAGAACATAAAAGTGACGAGGAAGAAGATGATGTCATGGCTGCTGTGGCAGCAATGACCAAGCGGGATGCACAGCTTCAGGAACAGCTTCCAAAGGCAGCTGCTAATGCAGCTGATCCTGCAGCTGCTGAGGAAGCCTTGGGACCCAGCTGGAGTGACCTTGAGGTATCCTTCCTCTTCATCACATTTCCAGCGTCAAATACAAGCCAGCAGGCAGCATGTCAATGTCTGCATCAGCAATCTTGGCTTGCACAACGTATGTTACCATGCAAATCAGTCGAACACTTTATGACAGCTCAGCAGTAAGTCATCATGGCAATCACTGCATGCTTTCAATGTCGTATCATTGTGTAACTCCATCACTGTATGTTTGTGAAGCTCTGAGTACACTATACACCCAATTCAAGGTTCCTGTACCCCATCATCTGTGATCAGATCTAACAGCGACGAATGTTTCAGGCAGATGACGACGATGACAGTGACTCTCCAGCCGGTGTGGTCAGCTTTGTGCCGCACAGTTCAAACAAGTACCCCAAGCAGAAGAAGCCCAGAACAGCCAGCAGCACTGATGAGAAACCTTTGGCCAAAGTGGCACAGGCACCGCGTACATTGCTGAAGGCGGGAGAGCTGGTGCATGTGGCCACTGACGTGCCCTTGACAGCTCAGCATGACATGTTTGGCGCCGTTGACAGCTCCACATTTCAGGTAACTGCATGTATGCAATCATGTTCTGCAATGCCGGATATGCGCTAGGCATGGGCAGGCACTCACAAATGCATGTGCACACACTATCAGATGTCTGTCCTGTCTCTGTGCATGATGCTGCTTGGCTTTGAATTTCTTTTGGGATCTGCTGAGTCTACTTGAGCACAACCATCATTGGCCATTTCACTCGTGACACACTCTTGAAACTGCATCAGGAACATTTCTAACACTTGCACACAAGGCTTTGATGCATGCTTGCAATACCACCAATCCTGACAGTTGCACAGTACAAGTGTGATGGAGACACTTGTTCTGTGAAGCTATCGGGATTGGTGGTGTTGCAAGCATGCATCAAAGCCTTGTATGCAACTGTGAGAAATGGTCCTGATGCAAATTGCAAGGATATGTCTGCCTGCAAGCACGCGTGCTTCCTTGGTGGGTTGACTGTCTGTGCATGTGTGCAGGGCTTGGGGTTGGCGCCGGTGTTGTGCGAGCATCTGGAAGCCATGAACTTCACAGCTCCAACACGCATACAGCAAGCTACCTTGCCTGTCCTCCTGGTATGCCATGCGCTTCTTGCTCTGTTGCCTTCAGAAAGCATTTCTGCATTGGAACAGCAACGTCAGCTTCCCTACTACTGTCATATCAGCATGGAGGTTTGATGTTCAATTCACATCTCTGCGTTGCCGACGTACCCCAAGCTCTGCAAGTCCTCAATTGGAGCTTTTGCATAGACAAGATGACGAACACCTACCGCCTTGCAGTCATTCAGAAGTGATGAGTCACATCAAGGACTGCTCTTTGGGCTGTGTGTGAATCCTGAACTCCACACCATCTAGTCACATTACGTAAAGAGTGAAATAACATTCAAATGTGGGATCTTGGTTGCAGGCAGGCAGAGATGCATTAGCCAAGGCTCCGACAGGGTCGGGCAAAACCCTAGCCTATTTGGCTGCCATCATTCATGACCTGCAAGCCCAGGAGCCCCACCTGAGCAGGGCTGAGGGCACCTATGCCATCATAATGGCCCCTACCAGGGAGCTTTGCATCCAAATCTGCGATGTGCTTACCCTTATTCTGCGGCGCTTCATATGGCTGGTGAGCATTGCTTGAGTACCAAACATGCTTCACAACTCCTTGGAAATCCATGTGGGATTCTGCAGCACCCAAGTGCCATGAAAACCTCTGCTTCAGCTGCGCATGTGGCAGCGTGTGCTTTGGCTGAAGCGCCTGAGCAAAACATGTCAGTCATGCTCCACTGCCTGCTTGTCAGAACACCACCTGTATTCACCAGGATTTCACGCGATAAATTGGCTGCACACACCAGCAGCAGACCTTGGATTGCCCTCTGGACAATTCAACACAGATATTCCAGACTTTGAAGCTCCCTGATCAGAGCATCTCAGCGCAATCTCACAGTGTAAACTCGCTGCAAGCAATTCAAGCAGGCTGGGACAAGATTATCACCACATCATCATCAGCATCATCAGCAGCAGCAGCAGCAGCAGCAGCAGCATAATCCATCAGCCGCGACTCAATCAGTCACACAAGAGGCGAAGCTCTCCATGATGTTGTGATTGTCAGAGCATGTGTGAAAGCACATGAGTGTGGTGCAGGTTGGCGGCAGCATACTGGGTGGCGAGCAGCGCAACAAGGAGAAGGCTCGGCTGAGGAAGGGCATCACAGTGCTGGTGGCCAGCCCTGGGCGGCTGCTAGACCACCTGGAGAAGACCACTGCCTTCAAGACTGATGAGCTGCGGTGGCTGGTGCTGGATGAGGCTGATAGGCTGCTGGACATGGGCTTCCAGCAGAAGATTGGTAAGCCTTGATGCGGCACAACATGAGTATGCACTATGGCTTGCATGCACTCATGTGTGCAGACTTTGCAGGATGGTACTCAGCATTTGCTGGCTGTGGTCTGGCTTACAGGTCAACAACATCATTGCTGGCTTTGCAGTTGACATGTCTTGTCCCTCATGCAAGGAGTAGATCATCACATGATGTGTTTTGCTCATGTGGTGGTAGTGTGCCCTGTCAGACAATGCAGGATGGTCATGCAGTCAGCCTGCACTGTGCTTGGATTTCACAGCATGCAGTGAGCTTGCTTGGACAGCAGCACCATCATTGACCTGGGCTGCCGCCTTAAGAGGCTCCCGTTATGATTGCTGAGAAGCGTAAACTTTCCTTCTTCTTTCCTTTCCTCTTTCAGCATCACTGGAATGCATATCTTGTTTTGACATGATTGACAGCTGCCAGGATTTTGTGCAGGTGACATCATTGCCATACTGGACAAGCGCACAGAGATGTCCAGGAACAGGCGGCGCCAGACTGTGCTGCTGTCTGCTACCCTGCATGCCAACCTGGGCAAGCTCGCCACCCTCAGTCTCACCAACCCTGTGTCAGTGGGCATCAGGTAATATTCATTCATCCAGTCATTTGTGTGTTTGTTGAATGTGCGTCTTGCCTTTAGTTTATGTATGTACAGCTCTGAAAGGCTCCCTATATGAGGTCTTGCAAGCAGGTAATGCTGTGGCCTGGACGTGGTCTGTACCATCTTTTGTGAGCAGTCGACGTCTCTGCCACTCCTGTTTGCTAGTGTCACAGCTGCACTGCATGCCCTCAGAGACTTGCCTCTTTGCAATCCACCAGGTGGCTCCTGTTTGCTGCAGCACCTTATGCTGGAAATCTTGTCTGTCTGCAATCAATAGACTACTGCTGCTTGCTGCTGTCACAACTAAGCAGCACATGCTGCAAGGCTTGTCTCTCTTGCAACTCGCAAGTTGCTGCAGCCACAACAGTGCTGAATATGCGTATGCGGACGCCAGTCTTGCTGCAGTCAACGGATCAACTGCTTGTGAATCTGTTGAGCCTGAAGCAGGGTCTCTGCACAGACAGAAACGATGATGCCTGGGTTATATCAGTGTCCTTGCAGTCATGCTGATGTGCTCTGCTGGTCTGACAGTTAGTTGTACATATATGAAGCTGAATCAAATCAGTTTCACAAAGTTTAATTTGGTGGGATTGTGTGTAGTTTAGATGGGGTGTAATCAGCCAATCGCTTCAACGTAGCCAAACTGAATGAGATGCATCAATATGGTCTAGCCTGCTCAGGGGGCTCTGCCAATTCAGCAGTGCGTGTTGCATCACTGCAGGGCTGAAGTAGTGGACGGGCAGGTTCAGGTGGTGGGGCCATCAGCAGCTGGGCACAATGCAGATGGATCAGCAGCCCAAGAGCCACCAAAGGAAGACTTTGAAGTCCCCTCACAGCTACGGCAGCAATTCATTGAGGCGCGAGGCTGCTGTTGAGCAATGCTATTGACAGTGCATCCGTCAGGGGTTCCTGCTGATTGTGAACTGGGCTCTGCTTGAATCATCACAACTTGATAGCAGCTTTGTGGCAGGCTTGCCCAACATGGAGGCAGGGAGCTTTTTTGTAGCATCGACTTGGCTGTAGTACAAATTGGCATGCCTCAGCATTTATCAGGAAGTCAATAGTCTGCACTGCAAACTCTTCAGGCTCACCTTAATGACAGGCCAACCCCAATGATAAGGGCTGCAGACCCACCTCCATGACACTATGCTTGTTATTCATATCAAGCCAATGTGTGCGTAGGTGCCAGGGCGGATGCGGCTAGTAGCCCTAGCAGCAGTGCTACGGTCTCAGTGTGGCCTAGACAAGGGCCCCCAGGGGGCCAAAGGGGTGGTCTTCCTGTCCAGCTGTGCTGGAGTGGACTTCCATCACGCCTTGCTGGGGCGGGTGTATGAGGGCATCATGGAGGAGCCCCTGCTGCCTTGCCCTCTCTTCAGGCTACATGGCAGCCTTGAGCAGGTGACATAAGCCCATCACCTGATGCGCTTTGCATCCCATAGTGGCTTAAGATTGCCTTGAGTCAACTTTGTTTGCTTGCACATGGACTGAGGAGAAACTGAAAAGAGAGCCATCATTGTGGAAAATCTCGAAATTTTCCCAAAGCTCCCCTTAGCCTTTCGGCCATTTGGGCAATAGGGGTGGGAAGACAGGGGGGTTGGTATCCATCCTTGGCCCCAGCATATTTAGACTGAAAATCCATGACGCGGTGTGTGCAGGCAGAGCGTACCAAAACCTTCCTGGAGTTTTCTCGGAGCGCTTCAGGAGTGCTGCTGTGCACAGATGTGGCAGCCAGAGGCCTTGACTTCTCAGGAGTGTCTGTCATCATCCAGTTTGATCCGCCTGGAGAGCCCACAGAGTGAGCTACCTCACTGCCCCTGACAAGCTGTCACGTTGCCCTGAGTGCTGTTATGTTTGCTCTGAGTGCTGTCACCTTGCTCTGAGTTCTGCCACCTTGCTCTGAGTTCTGTCACCTTGCTCTGAGTTCTGCCACCTTCGCTCTGAGTGCAGTCACCTTGCTCTGAGTTTTATCACCTTGCTCTGAGCTCCTTGTTCTGAGTTCTGTCAACTTGCTCTGAGCTTCTGCTCTGATCCAGTATCACCTTGCACTGAGCTCTATCACCTTGCTCTGAGCTTCCTGCTCTGACCCAGTGTCAGCTTGCTCTGCTCCTTCTGCCCTGGACTACCATGCACTTCTACAGCAAGTTTGTTGCGTATGTACAGCAGGTAGGGCATGGTAAAGCTACGCCCAAACCTTGAGCATCAGCAACCTCTACTCATGTATCATCACATCGCGTGGTTATTGTCAATTCTGCTTGCTCAAGGAGTGCTAGGTCCAGAACCTTGAGTGGATGGTGTTGGTGTGGTATGCAGGTATGTACACCGAGTGGGACGCACAGCCCGTATGGGGCAGCAGGGGCGAGCCCTGCTGTTCCTGCTGCCCTCAGAAAGGGAGTATGTGGACAAGCTTCAAGGGCACGGTGTGCAAGTGCAGCAGGGCAACCTCATGCAGCACATCACCCACCTGCACAAGCCTTCAGATGGACCCCCTGCTCAGGTGCATGCTCACACTCACACCAACTCTTGCTACTTTCATGCACTGCAATGATACTGCTGCAGGTGGGTTTGTGGTTGTCTTTGAAATTGGTGGGTATGTGTTGTTGAACATCTCATGCTGGTCATCTTATGCTGTCATGCTCATGGCCGTTCATGGCCAAAATACTGCTGGTCAAATATGGGGTTGTCAGCAGTGAAGCTGACTGCTGTCAGGTCAATGCAATGGCATGTTATTGCTGTGCACTGCTTTGCTCACTGCTTAGCTGCGTAGCACTGTTCAAGCACTCTTGTCTGTCATTGATCTCCCTGGGGTTTCCTTCCAGTTGGGCTTGTCCTGCATGTCAATTAGCTGCAAACGCCAGTTCGCAAGCATGGTTGAAAGCCTCCTGTGAGATCAGAGTCAAGTCGCAATACAAGACGCTTGACACACATTTGGGTGTGCCATGTTGAGAAAATTGACAGGATGGCTGACATGCTCCTGCTGCTGCTGCTGCAGCACAAGAAGGGGCAACCAGCAGAGGATCATCCAGCTGTGGTTGAGCTGCAGCAGCAGTTCATGACTGCCGTGAATGAGACTCCAGAGGTGTATCGCTTGGCTGAGGATGCCTTCAGGTCCTTCACCAGGGCATACGCGGCGCATCCCAGCTCAGTAAAGGATGTCTTCCATGTCAGGAAGCTGCACTTGGGCCATGTAGCACACAGCTTTGCCCTCAGGTACTTCCCTTGCCAGCGTCTGGGCAGCAGAGTATAATACTTGGCTTCTCATTAAATTGACCCCAACAGGCGTAGTCTTTTCTTTTCTGTTCTTTTCTGCCCTTGCCATCGAACTCAGGCTGTTTGCACCTGGTGACTGACAGCCTATTGGAAAGCTGCAGCAAGGAGCAATACCAGTGTATCCCAAACAGAGCCTGTGCCAACCATTACCAACAGCAATCTGTTCTGAACATAACCTGTGCACACAGTCAGCACCAAATGGCAAATAATCGCGATACTTGGCACAGGCCCTGTTTGGGATGGATTGGTATTTGCATTAGTTGGTGCAGGCTTTGTTTGGGTAGCTGCAGTCTGATTTATGTAGCACATGGTTGTGCCCTCTGCTAATTTGCCTTGCATGTATAAGCAAGGCACATTGAGGCTGTCTGCACCCACTGTCTGTGTGTCCATTTTTTGCCCTTGTTGATGCCCTCAGGAGCAATTATAACAAGTGTAGTTTGTGACTGACTTGCACTTGTAGGCTGCCTTGTTTGTGTGCTCTGGTTCTGCTCTGCCAAGCCTACCAGAGCAGTGCTCAGCCATGTGACACCTTGCACAGAAGATAGCCTGATCAGGCGCGACTGTAGGCTCGTGTATGGATCCACTTGTCTGCATCATTTGGCCAAATGAAAGTTGGAGCTTGTGAAATCTTGGTAGCGAAATGTGTGAGAAGGCAGCAATGGTGGCTGCAGGTCCAATCCCACCATGATTGGGCAGTACAGCGGAGGGAGTGGGAAGAAGTCTAAAATGCCAGGTGCCAAGAGAAGACGATGACCAGCCTATGGCATATGTGTGTGGCACAGAAGACAGCTTTGTGTGTGACCAACACAAGACACATTTGTGTGTGACCAACACAAGACACATTTGTGTGTGTGCTTTGCCAAAAATGAATCCTTTGTGAAATCAGTAGGGGCACCACGCCCTGGCAGGTGTTTGATTACGATTGACAGTGGGTCTGATTTATGCTGTTTTGTAGTTAGGTCCAAAACGACTTGTTTTTTTTTGAATTGCGCTGGGTTGGTTGCCATCTGATATTTGCGAGGTAGATCGTTGACTTGTGATGAATGCTCAAGTGATGGTCACACATGCTTTTTAAGCAATCATTGGCCAAGGTGGGCCTGACCTTTGGCCCAACACCCATCCACAATTCAAGCAGTGTGATCTCACCGTGCTGATGTCGTACATGAGTCTGGAGGGCACTTGTATGAAGCAAAGCTTTGCACAGAAGGGCAATCTGCAGCTCCACCCTAGTCTGATTGGCAGAGTTTGCAGTCAACAAACATTTCCCAGATGGCCAGCACCCACACGACACATGGCTCAAGAATGTCGTCTGTGCAGAATGAGGCATGATATTCACAATAGCAACACAAGCAGAGCAGAAAAGCACAAACATCCCCTGCAGGTGGCAAATTGTCATTTGTTCGGCTAGAAGTCTCGCAACATGTCACTGATATCACTCACTTACGAGAACACCTGACTGTGATGCTGGTCAGACATAGACTGTGAGGTGTCACTCCTATGTTGATCATCAGACCCAATGCCTAAGAAATCAAGCACATCGTTTGGAGCAAGACCTGATGTCTCATGCTGTTCAGTGTCAAAGACACAAGCTGTTGCATCCCTGTCGTGCTGTAAGCTTGGCTGCATCGCTTGAGACTGCGGGACCTGCCATTGTAAAGTGCTAGAGGTACTACTCTGGTCACCAGACACTAGGGGTTGACTGAAAGGGGACCCTGTGTGTTGCCCAGTTCCATTGATACCGTTGGCAAGCGCCCATTGACCACTAGCCAGATTAGCATGCTGCTGTATCTTGCCAGTACTGGAGGATTGCGACCCAAACATCTGACCGGGCGAAGGTGACATAACAGGATACTGGATTCTGCCAGCTGTCGATGCAGGACCGCCCATCCCAGGTGGCGGCCTCATGTGACGCGGCGCCTGATTGGAAGCTGCCTGGGGCCATGCGCTGCCAGCTTGCGTGGCCTGCAGCTGATGCATACTGGAGCCGTCACTGGGGCTCAAGGCACGTCCTGGCACAAAGGGCTTTGCAGCCCCATCCAGAGGCCGTGAGAAGCCTGGGGGTGACCGAAGCTTTGGCTGCCGCCTCACCTGGCTTAATTCAGGATGCTGCTGTTGATGATGATCATCTGCTGCTTGTGTCTGTTGCAGCTGTGGCGATGGTGGCGGCTGCTGCTGATGCCAAGACTGGCTGGTGGATGACTGAGGCAGCGGCAGAGGGGAACCCTGAGTACTTGCAGGGGTTGGTTGGGAGGTGGAAAGCTGCTCTGCTAGGCCTTCAGGCAGGTGGAAGGTACTGAGAGCCTCACCCTCACCGTCCTCCTGTGGAGCCTGGTGACCATCAAAAGACTCCCTTGCTGAGCTGCAGGGTGACTGGGGCGGACCATTCAGAGCTTGCCCTTGAGGGGACATGCTGAAGGGAGCTGACAGGTGGGGAGAAAGGGCAGCTGTGGGTCTGTGATGGGCAGCACCAGGTGTGTTGCCATTGGCATGGTAGGGTATGCTGTCAAAGCCGAGGCAGGTGCCCACTGGGTACTGCAGACTGCCCAACGGATGCTGACTCAGCACAGTGGGTGCAACACCACCAGAGGTGTGCACACTGGAATGCCTGGACAGAGGAGACTGAGACGGGGACAGGGATCCCAGCAAGCTGGCAGAAGATGTGGGGGCGAGAGGCAAGGCGCCGGACGTCCGCAGCTGTGGCAGCAGGCTGTGAGCGAACGGTTGGAAGCCTGGCTGCTGTTGCGCTGGCCCCAGCTGGTGCTGTGATGGTTCTGTTGGTGACAGCTGCTGCTGGGGGTGCTGCTGATGACGGCTGAGCCCAGCAACTGCTCTTTCTGCAGGAGTAGCCTGCTCTGGCAGTGGCCACAGCTGTGGGAAGCCCCTTTGTGGCAACAGGGATTTGCCTTGGGGGCTAGGACCTGGAGGCTGGGAGGCCACAGGAGACTGGAATTGCTGCTGCTGCCACATCATTTGCACTGGGTCTGTGATTGTGGTTGCGCCATGGCGGGGCCCACTGGCTGCAGCAGGCGCTGTGTCAGACTGGCTGGCAGGCGGCTGTTGTGAGGCCTGCAAAAGCAGAACAAGCCCTCAAGCTGATGATCATGGAATCCTTGCAAAGATCTGATGACACAGCAATATTATAACAGACCCATTGACAAAGCTGCTGCAGAAGGTGTGCAATTTGAGATTGCTTGCTGACAGACAGGAATTTCACATGTCAGGTAGATAAGGATAAGGACCCAGCGGACAACCGTGGCAAGAGTCCCTGTATATAGATTGCTTACCTGTGTGCCAAGCCTTTGCTTGGCTGGCACACCCCAAGCATTTCCAGACTTTGTCCTGACATGCCCTGCTCCTGCTGGCGACTGCAGTGCAGACCCGCTGGGCTGTTGCACCTGTGAAGCAGCTTGGCTGGGAGGCGGTGGCGGCGGAGGCTGCCTGGGGGGTGGCGGGGGCGGTGGAGCCACCACCCCAGAAGCTTGCAGTAGATGAGCCAGGGCCGCGCCAGACTGCCCTTGCAGGTGCCCCTGCCCTTGGCGATGATGCAGGCGTTGCTGTGGCAATAGCACACCGGTGGGGACATGGTGCTTTCCAGTATGACTGGAGCTTGTCACAACTGAATCTGCTTTGCTAGGTGATGTCCTGTGTGCCTTGGAGCCTGCTGTCTGCCATTCCTGTTTCTGTGCAGCAGCACTGGCAGCAGCAGCTGACACAGCAGCTTCTTCATCACCACTGGCAGCAGCGCTGACAGCTTCATGCAGCAGCTGCTGCAACCTCTTCCTGACCTTCTTGCTGTACTTTGCTGACACAGAGCCATCCACAGCATTCTGAATGGCAGAGTCAAGCTCATCTAGCACCCTCTGCAGTACATCATCACCAGCTGCCACACCAACTTCTATGGCACTGTTGGCCTGAGTCACAGCAGCCTCCAAAGCTGCTCTGACAGCTTCCTGCCCTGCTGAGTCA
>JAABUK010002161.1_pt1 | contig 35864 bp, 24 predicted proteins | sample 5559141 | NCBI WGS metagenome assembly JAABUK01 (sample SAMN10711869, study PRJNA513367) | rock metagenome | isolation source: Antarctica rocks | place: Antarctica: Victoria Land, Pudding Butte nord | collected 2016-01-03
CACTACTGACCCATTCAAACCGATGTCAACTTCCAATTCAAGTGCCACTTCTCACCAAAAGATTGATCTGCTCACTGACCCTCCAACTTGGTGACCATCGAGGTTGATTACCAATATCCACCTGCAGAAGACCTCAAGATGCCGACGCCTGTAAGCAGCGGCATCCCTAGCAGAGCCGATATCGAAAGCGCCATTGCCCAAATTAGCGATGCTCTTCAGGCCTCTCTTCGTCCTCTCACCACTGAGACAGGTGACTACATACCTCTTTCTGATGGAAAAGCGAAGTTGGATATGCTGTCGGGGGTGAAGCACCTGAGTATTCGCAACCTACAGACCGTCAAAGACGTGCTTGTAGAGGGCCTAGACGGTAGTCTCATTGATGACCGGACCTATATCATGGAAAGAGTGATCCAGCTGGCTGCTGAATTACCGCTTGACTCGAAACCTGGCACCGGGTTGACGAATGGCTTTCTGACGCAACTCTGGAACGACCTAGGTCATCCTCCTCTATCCAACCTAGGAGCTGACTTCAAGTACCGCAGCGCAGACGGATCCAATAACAGTCTTTCGTACCCTCGACTCGGGGTTGCAGGCAGTCCATATGCCCGCACCGTACGTCCGGAATGCATGCAGCCAGTTGCTTTACCCGATCCTGGGGTTGTGTTTGACAGCGTTATGGCCAGAAGGACTTTTAAGCCCCACCCAAACAGAATTTCAAGCATGCTATTTTATCTGGCTTCGATCATCATCCACGACCTCTTCAGAACGAGCCGTGCAGATCACACCAGCACCAACACATCATCCTATCTGGATCTAGCTCCGCTATACGGAAGCAACCAGCAAGATCAAGACTTGATTAGAACATTCAAAGATGGCAAGCTTAAGCCTGATACATTCTCCGAGATTTCACAACTACACCGTGGAACAGCTAGCACTCATCAACCAGGACGGACGCTTTACCAAGCCAACAAATTCGTCGAAAATGGACCAATACGCCAAATACGACGATGACCTCTTCCAGACAGGTAGATTAATCACGTGTTGCCTTTACGTCAATATAATTCTAAAGGCATTGGGAAACTCTATTGAACGTGAAGGATCTAGCTGATTGCTCCAGGATTACGTGAGAACCATACTCAACCTCAATCGTACGAAGAGTCCATGGACCCTTGATCCACGATCCAAGAATGGCAAGGGCTTATTCAACGGCGGTGCCGCACAAGCAGTCGGCAATCAAGTCTCTGCAGAATTCAATCTTGTCTACCGATGGCATTCATGCATTTCGCAACGAGACGAGACCTGGACGCAGGAGCTTTCTCACCAGTTATTTCCAGGCAAAGACGCAAAGGAGGTGAGTGCGGATGACTATATCACCGTCATGGGTGCGTGGGAAAGAATGTTACCACTGGATCCCACTGAACGACCTTTCGACAAATTACAACGAGGCTCCGAGGGTAATTTCAAGGATGATGATCTTGCTGCTATCCTCACAGAGAGCGTGGAGGACTGTGCCGGGGCCTTTGGGGCCAATCACGTCCCAATTGTCCTTCGAACTGTTGAAATACTTGGTATTAAGCAAGCCAGATCTTGGAACCTTGCTAGTCTGAACGAGTTTCGAAGACACTTCAAGCTTGCGCCACACAAGACATTCGAAGAGATCAATCCGGATCCTCTGGTAGCAGAACAGCTCAAAAGATTGTATGATCATCCAGACCTTGTGGAACTCTATCCCGGGATCATTGTCGAAGCAGCCAAGGAACCTGTTAAACCAGGTAGTGGACTGTGCACAAATTTCACCGTATCGAGAGCGATCCTGTCTGACGCTGTGGCTCTTGTCAGAGGCGACCGTTTCTACACGATTGATTACACTCCGAAACACCTGACTAATTGGGGCTTTTCTCTTGTGGATTATGACCTCAATGTTGACTATGGTTGTGTCTTCTATAAGCTAATCCTGCAGGCGCTGCCACACAATTTTCGTCAAGATTCGATATATGCTCACTATCCACTGGTGGTACCTGCCGAGAATCACGACATCCTCACGGAGCTAGGTCATGTGGGAGACTACTCATTCGACAAGCCCGTATCAAGCCCAAGTGTCATTTCTATCTCTTCTTACGCCACCTGCAAATCAACTTTGGAGAACAACACAGACTTCAGGGTTGTCTGGGGTGAAACAATCGAGTTCTTGATGGGTGATGACAGTGCTGGCAAACCATATGGCACAGATTTTATGCTTTCAGGTGATGGCCCAAGAAACGTCAGTTCTCGATGCCTGATGGGGCCCACTCTGTACCGAGCAAATTGGGAACAAGAAGTGAAAAGTTTCTACGAAGACGTCACCCTGAAATTGCTGCACCGAAACGCCTACACCATCGCAGGTCAAAATCAAATAGACGTTGTCAGGGACGTCTCAAATCCGGCCCAGGTACATTTTGCCTCGAGTGTTTTCTCTCTGCCCTTAAAGACCGAGGACAACCCCCGCGGTTTGTTTACAGAGACGGAGCTATATCTCCTAATGGCAATTATCTGCGCGAGCATCTTCTACGATGCTGACCCTGCGAAGTCGTTCCCGCTGAGACAAGCAGCCAAAAGTCTGACGCAGAAGCTCGGAAAGCTCGTAGAGCTGAATGTACGTTTCGTCGAGAAGACGGGGGTCCTTCAGGACCTACTTGAGATGTTCTATCGTCACGATACCTTGTCAGACTTCGGTGTCAATATGATTCGACGTCTACTGGGAAGCGGTATTCCTGCGAAAGGGCTAGTTTGGACGCATATTCTGCCGACGGTAGGCGCCATGGTCGCGAATCAGTCTCAGCTATTTACTCAGTGCCTTGATTACTACCTGTCAGACGAAGGTAGTGTGCACTTGCTCGATATTAACAGATTGTCTAAGGCGAACACAGTGGAAGCTGATGATGTGCTGCTCCGCTAGTAAGCAGTCCAGGAAAAGTCTCCATATCTGTTCTTTCTAACAGTTTCCAGTTTCTTGGAGGCTTCGAGGATGAGATCTGTCATCGGCTTGCCTCGCGAAGCCACGAGATCGATGGAGATCCAAGATGGTGGAACGAATATCTACCTCGAAAAGGGGCAGCGAATTCTGTGCAATCTGGTAAGTTACCTGTCGTCGACTCCTTCTTCGCAACCTGAGACTCTTATAGGTTGAGGCCAGTGTGGATCCAGCAATCTTCCCCGATCCTCATCGTGTTAAGTTGGACCGCAATTTGGACTTGTACATTCATTACGGAATCGGACCTCATCAATGCCTAGGCTATGAATTGAGCAAGGTGGCACTGACAGCTATGCTAAAGACCGTTGGCAAACTTGACAATCTGCGACGCGCCCCTGGTCCACAAGGCGAGATAAGGAAAATTGCGGGTCCACATGGCTTTACTCAGTACATGGCCACGGACCAGAGTGAATACTTCCCTTTTCCAACGTCGATGAAGGTTCAGTGGGACGGAGAATTGCCGCCTATGACGAATTAGCAGAGGCATAGATGAAGTGCGGAGGGTTTGACGGCATATGCCAGAGCCAAGCAACGTGCTGAGGCCACCACCAAAGCTTTTTCTGGAGGACGTTAGATTCGTGATGCAGATTGCTCTGGGTATTCTTCTGGATAGTACTAAGGGCCTTGTCAGATTAAAAAGGTTATTAGACCCAAGTCTTTGCACTTGTGAACGCAGTAGTATTCTCACACATGTTTCGTAGAGCTGCGGACGAAAGTCGTACAAACAGGAAAGTGACGTGCATATTGCAGACAGCGTACTGCAGTTTTGTGATCACCAACCTGAGAGAAGGCTTGCCGCAACACACTCCTCTTCAACAAAGACTTCTGCGCGTCGGGCAAACTGTTAAATGGTGCACTACATTCATTCAACCCCTTTTTCACGGAGGAAAGAAACTTCACAGGCCAAGTTACCCTACTAGCCAAATACCGTCACCTCGAACGACAAATCCATCTTCCTTCACAGCTCTGAACGACATCTCTGGCTCCCAAAGCATCCCGGAGCCTTCTGTAAGTCTATCAGTCAAACTCGCAACCTCAGCACCTCTTAGAAGCGCCCACTTTCTTAAGCAATGAGCCACTTTGTTTTAGCCGCAGCTCCGCATCGTTGAAATTTAACACTGACACATCTGTCAAACCCTTCCACCTTCCGATTCCCTCTAACTTCATAGCACAGTAGCTCGTCCGTTCCATGAGCAAACCAAATCTATTCGTCCTTCGCGATGGGGAAGATCAAGAAGGCGGCAGGCCCGAAGCATGAGGCTACAATCGTAAGCAGTCATACCCTTTTCTCGTAGGTGTCTGGCGGCAAGCTAACGTCTTCGTCTCACGAAGTCACCGGCCCTCTCAGAATTTGTCAAAAAGTCTGCCAGCGTACCCTTGATCGAGCTCCCCTTACACCTAGAATCCTTCCCTAGGCGATGGGACTTCCCTCGCGGCGATCTGTACCACTGGATTCTGCCTCTGAACCGCTTCGATGAGATCTTAGAAAACTTCATTGACCTTTACGGATTGGGAGACGGACCACAAACAAAACAGTTTGGCAACACTCTCGTGCTCGAGGGCAGTCAAGGTGCTGAGGCCGGAACAAGATTGAGACTGCTTGGTTTTGATGACGATGGAGATAGGAAGCTGGTAGAGTCTGTTTTGGATTTCTCCAGAGTGTTATTGGAGAAATGTGGGAATCGGAGTCTCTACAACTCTGGGGATCGGCTGAATGCTCTCTTGAACACCAACTTTCTGTCCTTACTACATAGTACGCTGCGCTTGGCCTTGTGCCTCGCACAAAGATACCATGCCCGACACAGGCCTGCTCATTTCCATAGTGGCTCGCTTTCGGCACACTACGGCCTTGAGCTGGATCGAATTCAGAGCCTCGCAGCACCTATTTCATTCTATCAGGCTTCGTCGAGAAAATCTGCGCCTAGCTCACCGGTGAAGACCTCCAAAGGCAAGGACAAGCATGGACAACCACACCAAGTGACTAATCCGAACGACTTTCTGTCTCTCAGCAGACCTCAGCCGCTTGCAAATGGGAAAGGCGCTTTGCAACATTCAGATGCTGGTCACGGTTGTAGTGATGGTTGGGAAGAGTGGGCCAAAGTCCAAGTGCTCTTCCAGCCAGAAATTTCTGAAGACACGAACGGAGATGCAGCTGTAGGAGACACAGATGCAAGAGACCAGGACAAGTCATCGACGCCGAGTCCGCTGCGAAGACAATCTACTAACCAAGGATCAAAACTCAATCGGGTTTCCACGTCTGATGACTCTCCGAACGGAACGATCCCCCCTGCAGCAATCCAAGCCAGCACAATCTCTTCTCCTCAGAGGTTTGAGCCGCCGCTGTCCACATTGCTGTCCTCACCTATCGAAGATGTTCTTAAAATAGGCCTTTCCGCAGTCCCAAAGTCGTCCTACTACGAGCTTCTGCACAAGCTACGAGTAGCTTACGCCCTTCTTGGGACCGTTCAAAGCCGTCGAGAGCTCCTCGCCGTCCGCATTCTTGCCGTGTCGAATCTTGCTTACATCTCCTCTGACTCCACCTTTCAGCAACGATTTCTCGCTCAAGACCGTGAAGAACCTAAGCGTCAGCAGTTCCCGTATCAATTAGCAGACTTGCTCCACTTGGGATCCAGAGATCGCCAGCAGGTCCCCCTACAATTGCAGAATCATGCAATTAATGCTCTGCGAGCGCTGACAAAGCAAAAGAGTGTCACACCAGATGTAAATTCTGCTCTTAACATCAGTGCCAATCATGGCATCCTCCTATTCGTTGTACAACGGGCTGTGCAGGACCTTGGTCGAGACGGCGATATGTCAGACAACGCAGAGGGCGATGAATGGAGAGAGTCCTTGTTTTCCCTCCTGCTCGCCATCCTCCTTTCGAGCACTCCTCCGACTCGACCTGGAGAAGTCTTCGCATCTCCTCAATTAATCGCTTCGTACGTTAGTATCTTGACGCTGCGCTCGCAGAAGGCCCAGAGAATCTATGTTGAGGTCCTGCGCTTCTTCGATGCCTTCTTCCATCACGTCAAAGACGGTCTTGCTGTCCTGTCAAACAACAAAGCTTTTGACGCTGTCATTGATCTGCTGAATTATCAAACCACGCAGGCCCTTGATCATGCCACCCATGGGATAGGGTTTCCAACCGAATTCCGCACCCCATCGATTGACTACAACGTGCCTTACACACATCAACAAACTATCCGCTCCATCTTGCCATTCATCAACGGCGTCATCACGCAGCAAGGGGCTCAGGCGGACAGAATCCTACGAAGCTTGATTGACTCCCAGACCCTTTTATCAGCTTTCCGTGTTGTCATTGAGAATGGTTCATTGTTTGGCGCTCACATATGGAGTGAAGTTGTCAAGGTCATAAGCACACTTCTCAACAATGAGCCTACAAGTTACACGATCATCGCAGAAGCTGGTCTGAGTCAGAGTTTCCTGGAATCGATCGTCCTCCGTCCACTTGGTGCGCTAGGTAACTCGGAACTGCCCGCTGTCAATCAGGACAATCCGCCTGATGCCTCGACATCAGAAAGTGCAGGATCACAAAGTCGGATGAACATCAAGGCTGAAGATGTTTCTTGCATCCCTCAGAATAATCCACAGGGCATACTCCCTGCCGCGGAAGCCATAGCAAATGTTTCCCAAGCTTTTAGTGCTATCTGCCTCACGGCTGCGGGATCGGACTTTTTTCGATCATCTGGTGCACTGGAGAAATTCTTTGAGATATTCCAAAGTCCAGCCCATATCAAAGTCATGAAAGATGCAAGTTTCGTGCAAATCCTGGGCAACTCCTTTGATGAGCTTGTCCGACACCATCCAACTTTGAAGCCAGCGGTGATGAGCGCAGTCATCGTCATGGTATCACGGATCCGATACCTGTGCAAATTGAAGGCGTGGGAGATTGGTGCAGGAGCAAAGCTTTGGGCAGAGGGCACTGAAGACAACACCAGAGTAGCTGGTGGTAGCGACGCTCTTGTCAAGGAAATTCTGTCTAGTGCTCAAAATCCTGGTAGCCCTGAGGACGACTCGCTCTACTTGCAGTTGCCTAATGGAAAGAGGCTACTTGCAGCGACAAAAATCACAGGGAATCCTCCCGATCAGCCTGTACCTAATGAGACTGACAAAGAGGGACTTACCGTCTCAGACTACCTCACGCCAGTTACATCATTCCTGATTGGTCTTTTCGAGAATCCCTCGCTTTGCATGGCTTTTATGGATGTTGGTGGAACGGAGCTCATCCTTGATCTGGCCACCCTCCAAAGTCTGCCTTATGATTTTTGCCAGTCTGCTTACTATGGAGGCGCGTCTCATGAACTTGCTCAAGTCATTCACATGATGGCTGAGACGAAGCCCCATCTTGTCCTCCCACCTTTACTCAATCGGGTCTTGGCAACATCCAGAAACCTGGATTCATTCGCAGCCTCACAACCTGAGGACTCGACCTGTTACGTCGATCCTCTTGTTGGAGTAACCGATAAACCGCTGGATAATTCTGCAGAGTTGATACGTGATAACGGCACTGATTTTGCAAAGAACCTGGTCATACTTCAACTTCTGGTCAACGTATTGTCAGAGGTCTTCTCATCTCCAATGTACCATGCGCGAAACAGAGAGCAACCTGCACCATTCGCCCAGGTTAACCTTGCGGACAAATACGTTGAAGTATGTGACAGACTTGGAGCTCTGTCTGCTGCGTGCCATTGCGAGGGTAAAGCTTTGGAGAAAAGAGTGCCACAACCGTGGAAGGACGCCACTAGGCCCAATGAGCCCGCAAAGGGAAGTGAGGATAATCATGACGAGCCTAATCAAGCAGAAGATACGGACGGACTCTCAAGACCCGAACGTGTCGTCCGAACGTCCCACAGCCACCGCGGGCCAGAAGCTGGAGCATCATCCACCAGCTCAGGCTTGAAGATTGATGAAAAGACGGCCGCTTTCAAAAATTTAAAGATTGTCCGTCGGTTACTCTTCCAGCTGCCTCAGTCGACCACTCAATTTTTCAACCAGCTTGGACACGGATTAATCGGCAGAAAACGACTGGACGCATATCAAAAGCAGAACACCTTCATGGTCGGCGGTGCAATCGCGGGTGCCCTGATCCACCAGCTTGACCCCCCTTTCGCTAAGGGTTTCACGTCTGATCCATCGGAGACGGAGTCTTCGGACCTTTGGTTTTCTTATTTTGTGGAGGTGCTCAAGAGTTGCAACAATGTTCTATTCGATTTCAATACTTCACCGGACCACGCGCACTGCTTGACTGTCGTTGCGTTGCCCTTCAAAGCCCAAGGAGGCATGGATGTCTTGAAGCGACTAGGTGAACGGTTCTACCAAGATCTCAAGTCTTGTCAAGTGTCTTCAGATACCGTTGAGACCATGACAGCTGCAAATAGTGGGCTTAAAAGCATTACGTCCATATTGGAGCACCTAACTTCTGCCAAATGTATTGTGGAATCGTCACAATCTAATGCTCTCAAGAGTTCGGACCGGTCAAAGCCGCATCACTTCAACCCCGCGCAATTCCTGCTCGAACTCCGGCTAGAAGCTCTTCCATTCGTGCGGGCGATTTGGGACAGCCCTTATGCAGAACAGGCGTCAAGGGTGGTGCTAGAGAAGCTGATCGCAATTCTCCGCCATATACTTAGTGGAGATCAGGAGCACGAAGCCTATAAAAGTAGCGATGAAGCTACGATAACGGCCAGTCAAACCCCCAGAAAGTTCGCGCAAAGCGTAGAAAAGCTCAACACCCTGAAATCGAAAGGTTATGAGGAGGATTTTGCTCGAGAAGCTCTTTTTAGGTGCAACAACCAATCGGCAGCGGCAGAGGAATACTGCAAAGCCTATGTTCGGAACCCAAAGCTGACTCGCAATCCGCTTCCCTCAGCAGAAATAGAGTCGCCTGTGCCAGTAGCGTCAAGAGTGTCAACCCCAGAGGAGAATTCTGCGCATGCCAACGAACATGGGGATGGCGTTAATCTGGCGACTACTTTGACGAGTGCTCTTGGCAATCCCAGTGCCGGACAATCACTTCTCGACTTCTTGGGTGAATTTCCACAGACCGAGCTCCCCACATCAGAACTAATATCTCCTCTAAACGGACAGCCTTCATCCGCTCAAAATAACGCAGATGATGACGGAAATGGTCAAATGCAGGGCATTGAGAATGCAGCCGAGGAGAGTGGCGATCCCACCTCGCTGCTCGAGCTGGCCACCAAAAAAGGCAAGGAGCCTGTCTCCGAGACTGCTATTAAGGAGAAGTCCCTCGCGACTGTCGAAATGGTGAACTCTCAACGCGAGCAAATACGAGCAGATCTTACCGAGCGCTGCTTAAACATCATTAACAGCCACTACGATGTCACCTGGGAGCTATCGGAGTTGCTAAAGAGTGCTACCAAAAAACTCCCAGAACAAGAGGGGGCAGGATTCCGAGAAACGTCATGTAGCCTGCTTGTGACAAGTCTGGTTTCATTTCAATCTGATCTGGAGGCAGATGACTTATCCGAAGCAACGCGGAAAAAGATTTCAGCATATGCTCACTTCGTAGCTCTGCTCATTCAAGACAAGGATATCTACAAAGAATGCCTTCCACATCTTCAAGACTCCTTCGATTGCCTGCTTAGGTTTGTCAAGATTCCTAGCAAAGAACCAAACAACGAAGCTTCATTGCCTTGGATCGGTCAAGTCCTGCTCATTATCGAGCGAATGTTATCCGATGATGCTGAGCCCCAGCAGGTCACGTGGGATATGCCAACCTCTCTTGACGGCGCTGTGCCTGACGAAGCTATTCTCATCACAAAGACGGTCGTTACAAAAGGCGAAAAGTTGCTTCTCTTCGAATCACTTCTTGAAGTCCTCCCTCGAGTGGGCAAAGACAAATCGCTGGCGCTGTCCACCGCGCGCGTTCTCGTCATTCTGACCAGGGAGCGTGAAATAGCCGTGCAACTTAGTCAGAAACGCAATCTCCAGCGCCTCTTTCTGATGATGAAGCAACTAGCTAATTTGGCGAGTGATCGGATCCACAGTTCATTAATGCTGATCCTTCGTCACGTCATAGAAGACGATGACACGCTCCGGCAAATCATGAGAAGCGAAATCATTGCCAACTTTGACACGCGAAGTTCACGCCAGGTAGACACTACGACATATGTGCGCAACTTGTATCACCTCGTGTTACGATCTCCAGAGATATTCGTGCAGACTACGAAAGAGACGCTCAAGTTGCAACGATTTAATACAAATCAGCGACCACAGACTTTAACACTAAAATCTGAAGAGCCTGCATTGAACATCACCGAAGGATCCATATTGCAACATGAACCATCATCGACAATACCGGCGACGACTACTGAGCCTACGGATACGAAGGACAGCACCGAACCAGTGACAGTTAATATGACTTCTGAAGATGCAACAAGTAAGGGCACGGAAACCAAAGCGCCTGTCGTGGAGCATCCGGATGGAGTCATCCATTTCCTTCTTTCGCAGCTGCTGTCTTACAGAGACGTCGAAGACCAGGACACCTCTACAGCTTCCGTAGACAGACCTGTGACCAGTCCAGCCGACATGGCCAATGAAGTGGAGATGGGAGAGGCCTTTTCAGTCTCAACCCCTCAACCCGAGGCTCGCGTGCCTGAGAAGGTCGATAAGGCCTCCTTTACCGGAGAGGATCACCCAATTTACATCTATCGCTGTTTCATCCTACAATGCCTGACAGAGCTCCTGCATTCCTACAATCGTACTAAAATTGAATTCATCAACTTCTCACGCAAATCCGATCCTCTAGCGATGACACCATCAAAGCCTCGCTCGGGCGTCCTGAATTACTTGTTAAACTCTCTGATTTCACTAGACACAATTGAGGTCGAAGAATCAATCCAATCTAAAAAGCGCAGCGTTACATCTGAATGGGCCATGAAGGTTATCATTGCCCTTTGCTCAAAGACTGGAGAACAAGGCCTGGTCATGGGACGAGAACGATACACAAATCACCCTCGCGTCGAAGACAACGACGCTGAGCCCGATCTGACATTTGTTCGGCGGTTCGTTCTCGAACATGGCCTCAAAGCCTTTAAAGATGCCAACTCTTCGAACGACCCATTGCAGACGCGCTATGCGAGAATGCTGTGTCTTGCAAACCTATTCCATCAAATGTTGTCCAAGCCATCCGGAAGTGAAGGAGCAGCTGGCTCAAACAACACTTCTCACAAGACCCTTGCCAAAATGATGTTCGAGAAAAATTTTATCTCTGTTTTGACGTCGTCTATCGCCGAAATTGATCTTACATTGCCGGGCGCAAAACGGGTAGTCAAATATATTTTGAAGCCTTTGAACGAGCTCACTGATACCGCGGTCTACTTGAGCTTAAATTCATCTACTCAAGTCTCATCTGCCCTTGGGCAATCCGAAGAAGGTGATATCTCTTCCGCGTCTTCCGTTTCTGAAGCAGATGACGAAAGAGAAGAGACCCCCGATCTCTTTCGCAACTCGGCACTCGGCATGCTGGACCCCAATCGACAGGATGAATCAAGCCCCGAGTCCGAGTCAGACGATGAAGATGACGAGATGTACGAGGGCGAATATGCCGATGACATGGAATTTGAAGAAGACGTTACTCCCATTGGCGGCAATGATGGTGAAGTCGTCAGTGACGAGGACGTTGAAGACGAGACAGGTCCGGGGCCTATGGAGGGCCTTTCTGGTGATGTCCCAATGAATATCGAGCTAGTCATGGGTGATCCTCGCATTGACCTTGACACGGATGACGGTGAGGACGATGAAGAGGATGGGGATGAAGACGATGATGCGGACGATGATGAGGACGATGATGCGGACGATGATGAGGACGAAGATGCGGACGAAGATGAAGATGAAGAAGACTTCTTGGTCGACATTGATGACGTCACTGGAGGAAGTGAGCTCAATGCAGACGACGAAAATGACAGTCTTGCAGATGGTGAAGGGGAGTGGCAGAGCGACGATGATCATGCGCACAATGCAGTCGAGGAGGATTCCCAAGACGCACTGCAAGAGATCTTGGACCAGTCATCGGCCGCAGGAGGAACCGCCCACAATGGCAATGGTGACCTGGATGAACAGGGTTCTCTTAATAACCTACTTAACATTCTCGGCGAGAACACCAATGCGCCACGACCCACGGAAGGAGAGATTGGAGAGCTGTTGGATGAAGGAGAAATCGAGCACGCCATGCAGGATTTGGAGGACGATGACGAAGATGACAACGAGGATGATATGGATGAGAACGAGGATGATCTTACATATCAGACCTTCAATGAGATGCTGAATGACCCGGACACTCCTTGGCCGTGGGAAGAAGGTGGTGCTCCTCCTTTTCAAAGAATTCACCATCACCATCCTCCGCCTCATCATCACCATCATTTTCGAGCTGCTCCTGCCCAGTACACCAGCTTTGTGACCCGACATATCACTGGTCATGGTCTGCCAATGCCAGGTATCCATCGATCACACCGCGTGGCGCCCCCAGCACGCCCAGCAGATGATGGAACAAACCCTTTACTGCAACAGCCTGGCTCATCGGTAACTGCTAGCTCCCACCAAATACCGTCTCCGATGGATCTAGTGCACGGCTTTGGCCCCGGATTCATGGGTTTTCTGCCCACCGGACCAGGTCCTGGAACTGGGAGTGGAGGCATGCTCGATGCCATTATGGAAGCTATGCAGCGTGGAGAAGGAAGCGTGGAGATGGTTGATCCAAGCGGTCGTGTTGACATTCGTGTTGATACCACACCCGGGCGGCTCAATGACATGCTCATCAGGCCTTCGTTCCCTTCTACACTCCCAAGAAATGCGCGGCAAGATCCCCAGCGTACTGTGAGCTTCAGCCCGTTATCAACTATCTCTCGCTGGCAGGAAGAGGCCAGACTGCTCTTCGGCATGAGTTATGTTGAGAACACCCAGCGAGTTGTCAATGTTCTTCTCAGCGTCCTTGTGCCGCCTGCGATAGAAGAAGAAAAGGCCCGTCTGAAAAAGGCCGAAGAAGAGCGGAAACGCGAAGGACAAGAAAAGGCAGAACGAGAGCGCCAAGAGCGCTTGGAGAGGGAGGAGAGCGAGCGAAGGAAGAAACAAGAAGAGGAGGAAGAAGCTGCTGCCAAAGCCCAGGCAGAGGCTGAGCAAGCGGCTTCTACATCTGCTGTAACAGAGGACCAAGAACCCCTCCCATCGCAGTCTGGTGATGCAGAACCTATGCAAGACGTCCGTGCTTCAGATACTCAAGACGAGCTTCACGCTTCTGGTGAGGCATTAGGTCAGCCATCGAATGCTGCCGGTTCCTCGGAAATGCCCGCTCAACGCGTTTTCACATTGATTCGAGGACGGCAGCTTGATATCACCAACATGTCTATTGACGCCGAATATCTCGAAGCTCTTCCTGAGGAATTGCGCGAGGAGGTCATTATGCAGCAGTATGCCGAGCAACGTCATCAAGCAGAAGAGCAAGGTCAACCTCCCACCGACATCAACCGCGAATTCCTTGAAGCCCTACCCGATGACATTCGAGAGGAACTTCTGCAACAAGAGGCAACAGAACGGCGCAGACGGGAACGCGATGCTGCGCGCCGAAGGGCTGCCGAATCTGGCGGTGCCGCCCGCGCAGAAGAAATGGATGCCGACAGCTTCATGGCCACTCTAGATCCCGCACTCCGACGCTCGATTTTGGCTGATCAGTCCGATGATGTTCTCAACGCTCTTGGCCCGGAGTATGCTGCAGAGGCTCGTGCAATTATGAGTAGACAATTGCATCATTTCGGAGGCCGAATGCCGCTGGGCCGAGAAGCTCGAGAGGATCGGATCGGCGGCGAGCCAACATCGGGTCCAAAAGAAATTCGAAAACAAGTGGTGCAAATGGTGGATAGAGCAGGAGTCGCGACCCTGATGAGGCTGATGTTCATGCAGCAGCAAGGATCGACGCGCAATAACCTCCACACCATTTTGCACAACGTTTGCCAGCACCGGCAGACTCGTGCAGAAGTTATTAGCCTTTTGCTTTCAATTCTTCAAGATGGCTCTGCAGACGTGTCTGCGGTGGAAAAGAGCTTGGCACATCTCTCATTACGTGCGAAGACTTCTTCAGTACAGAAAGCGCCCCAGTCGCTGAAGCGCACACTGTCGACCCAGATAACACCAACACACGTCACCGCAACGGAAATGACACCATTAATGGTCGTTCAGCAATGCCTGGCAGCGCTAGCTTCATTAACACAGTATGATGCGCACGTTGCTTCCGTCTTTCTGCGTGAGCTCGAATCTTCTGCAAGTTACAAATCCAAAGGGAGCCGGAAAGGCAAGGCCAAGGAGAACCGCGCAAACAAATATGCACTCAACGCACTCATTAGCCTCCTTGACCGAAAGTTGATTACTGAAAACTCCTCTTGCATGGAAAATCTGTCAAATCTGCTTGCAACAATCACCCAACCCCTAACTTGGCTGCTTAAAAAGGAGAAAGACAAACAAGAGTCGTCAGAGGGCGAGAAGCAAGACGACCCTGCGACTACCGCTAGCAATGAGGCTGACGATAGTCAACCTACAGCGACAGCTGCTGACGAAGGTTCCAACCTTCCAGCCGTCGAAGGTCAATCAAGGCACGCTGCTGACATTGCTATGACTGACTCAGCGGCAGGGGCAGCAACCGTCGAACGGCCTCTGGACAACGCCGGGGTTGAACACTCTGGAAATGCAGCCACGGGTGCTGATCTGGTAGAGCCGCCAAAAGCCGCTGACGAAACCAGAATCAAGAAGCCTTTTGATGCACCAGTAGTTCCTGAGCAAAATCTTCGGTTGATTGTCGGTGTTCTGGCCGCGCGTGAATGCAACGGCAAGACGTTCCGGGATACACTGTCCACCATCAACAACCTCTCCTTGATTCCTGGGGCGAAAGATATCTTCGGCAAGGAGTTGATCAGTCAATCCCAAAACCTCTCTCAGGCGATATTGGCGGATCTAAGTGATCTTTTGATGAAAATTTCAGAAGCGTCATCGGGTACCGACATTCAAGGCATTGCCACTTCAAAGTTTTCCCCCGCCAGTTCCGACCAGGCAAAGTTGCTGCGTGTACTTACAGCGTTGGACTATCTATTCGATCCAAGGAAGCCGGAAAGCAACGACGAAGCAACTCCCCAGACACAAGACGTGCTCACCTCCCTCTATGAAAGTTCAATTTTCGGTCCACTTTGGATCAAGCTAAGCGAATGCCTAAGTGCTATTCACAAGAGGGATGGAATGCTCAGTGTAGCTACGATTTTATTGCCTCTGATCGAGTCTCTCATGGTTGTGTGCAAGAACACGTCTTTGAAAGATGCACCTATCTCGAAGAGGCTGAGGGAGCAATCGTCTGCCAGTCCAGGCCCCGAATCTGGCATGGAATCCCTATTCTTCAATTTTACGACAGAGCATCGCAAGATACTGAATGAACTTGTCCGCCAGAATTCGAAGCTCATGAATGGCAGTTTCTCTTTGCTCGCCAAAAATCCAAAAGTACTGGAATTTGATAATAAGCGCACTTATTTTACGAGGCAGATACATTCCAGAAGCCGCGAAGCCAGGCATCCCCAGCCACCTTTACAGTTGTCTGTTCGCAGAGACCAAGTCTTCTTAGACTCCTTCAGATCGCTGTATTTCAAGAGTGCTGATGAGATGAAGTATGGTAAGCTCAGCATTCGCTTTCACGGTGAAGAGGGCGTCGATGCTGGCGGTGTCACCCGAGAATGGTTTCAAGTTCTCGCTCGTGGCATGTTCAATCCGAACTACGCATTGTTCATTCCTGTCGCTTCAGACCGAACAACATTCCACCCTAACCGGCTGAGCGGTGTCAATTCTGAGCATCTTCTGTTCTTCAAGTTCATCGGTCGCATTATCGGCAAGGCTCTTTATGAAGGTCGCGTACTCGACTGCCACTTCAGCAGAGCTGTATACAAGATGATTCTGGGCAAGACTGTTTCTATCAAAGATATGGAGACCCTTGATCTCGATTACTACAAGTCACTGGTGTGGATGCTTGAGAACGATATCACAGATATCATTACCGAGACGCTCTCCATCGAGTCAGACGATTTTGGCGAGTCCCAAACCATTGATCTCATCGAGAACGGACGTAACATCCCTGTCAATGAAGAAAACAAACAAGAATACATTCAGCTTGTAGTTGAGTACCGTTTGACCGGGTCTGTGAAAGAGCAGCTGGAGAACTTCCTCAAAGGCTTTCATGACATCATCCCGGCGGAACTTGTCTCGATCTTCACGGAGCAAGAGCTTGAGCTGCTCATTTCTGGCTTGCCAGACATCAACGTGGATGACTGGAAGGCAAACACCGAATATCACAATTACAGCGCATCTAGTCCACAAATCCAATGGTTCTGGCGAGCTGTTCGCAGCTTTGATAAAGAGGAACAGGCCAAGCTCCTGCAATTTGTGACGGGCACAAGCAAGGTTCCACTGAACGGCTTCAAGGAGCTAGAGGGCATGAATGGATTCTCTCGCTTCAATATCCACAAGGACTACGGCAATAAGGACAGATTGCCCAGCAGTCACACTTGTTTCAATCGTAAGTTAGATGTCACAGCACTCATTAGTTGAGCTAATAATTTCCCACAGAGCTTGATCTCCCAGAATACGAGAATTACGAGACATTGCGGCAGAGGACTCTCACTGCGATGCTTCAGGGCAGCGAATACTTTGGCTTTGCATGATCGGCGTTCTAGCAGACTCTTCCACCTTTCCTTCTAACTTGTTCTAACGAAGCGATGGACTTGAGCTCATCGTCGTCTACATTTGCGGGCGCTGTTTCCCAACGGTGCTTTAGCAAGCAATCCTTGAGCATATACAAATACCCAACTACGTTGCATCTTGAGCGATCCGGTCATGGTTTGGTCGATGGTGGGTTAGGATGTGCAGATCCGATCCTCACCATTTCTCAGACTACGTAGTAGGGAGTAAAAGGAGATTCTTCTCCGCGAAGTACTCTTCGGTGATTATGGTTGCATGACCAGCGATGGGTGCATAGAAGACAGATTCACCATTACAGCTCTTCTGCATTGCCTTTTGCTTTGTACTCCCGGCTGGTACTGCATTTCATCATCTTGTGCAAATTGCCTGACTTTGTACAAACTTAATTGTAAAGCCAAATATAGTACTATGCAAATCCTCACCATGGATTTCCTGCCAAGAACGGCTGCATCCCAAAAAGGCTTAGTGCTAGGGCTAAGCAAGGAAATTCCGAAGTCACTTTCGAGTCTCACCACTCATGATATTGATCATAATTGCTCCACAATCACTTGCAAATTCGCATTTGCTGCTGTTGTCGAGATACAATCATGGTGAGATGATAGCATCCTGAATCTACTTTCAAGACGACTATGCCGTATGACGTTGGCTACTGGCAAATGTCGTCGCAGCATGGCTGAATTTCCACCAACAACTGCGCCCTGCAAGGAGTAGCAGCGATGGTGATGACTGGCTTGAGCCATGAGCGCGTAGCAAACGCTTATGTTCTTTCTAGAGTCAAAGAAGATCTCATTTCTTGGTGATCAAGATTCGCTGATCTTCTTTCTCAATGATAGCCTCCCAAGGGAAAGAAAGCGGCCGCCGCGCCATTCCCGCAGTCAAAAGCGGGTAGCAAAAAACCTGCAAAGGTCTGTTCCTACTGACTACGCTACTTGCCTGAGACTCTTATCTGATGTTCGCAGAATCCCCTCCTTGAGAAGCGTTCCCGCAACTTTGGCATTGGCCAAGATATTCAGCCCAAACGAAACCTCTCGCGCATGGTAAAATGGCCTGAATACGTCCGTCTTCAACGCCAGAAGAAGATCCTGTACATGCGTCTCAAAGTTCCGCCCGCTATTGCCCAGTTTCAGAACACCCTAGACCGGAATACCGCCGCGCAGACCTTTAAGCTCCTCAACAAATACCGCCCCGAATCAAAAGCTGAGAAGAAAGAGCGTCTCCACAAAGAAGCGACTGCTATTGAGGAAGGCAAGAAGAAGGCAGATGTCAGCAAGAAGCCCTATGCCGTCAAGTACGGTCTGAACCATGTTGTCGGTCTGGTTGAAAACAAGAAAGCAGCGCTTGTTCTGATCCCCAACGACGTCGACCCAGTCGAACTCGTCGTCTTCCTCCCGGCTCTTTGTCGAAAGATGGGTGTTCCATACGCAATCATCAAGGGCAAGGCTAGACTCGGCACCGTGGTTCACAAGAAGACTGCTGCCGTTCTAGCATTGACAGAGGTGCGATCAGAAGACAAATCGGAGTTGTCAAAGCTGGTGTCTACCATTAAAGAGGGCTACAGTGACAAGTACGAGGAGAGCAAGAGACACTGGGGGGGGGGTATCATGGGAGCGAAGGCTGTGGCGAAGGAGGAGAAGAAGAGGAAGGCGCTTGAGAGTGCTATCAAGATCTAAAATGTCTCAAAGCGGTTCCCGCGATGATCTCGTTTTAGCGCTCCATAGCCGCAAAAGCAACCAATGACTTTGCAAGGCTAATGCGAAACCAAGTGCAATTATGACCACGAGTTGGATCTTCTCGTTTGTATATATACTGACACACTATCAAGTCGTAAGCTGAATTGTCACAAATAATTGGCCAGTCGCAAGCTAGCGACCAACCGGGCCTGACCCATGATCAAAAAGGTATCAAGAACGAAAGCCATGCCCTCTTCAGGAACGCCAAATCCAAGCCGTAGACCTCAATGCTACGGTCTCGAAAGCCCTTGCCTAGCCTAGTTCCTTCGTGTCAGCATCACCGTCAATCATTATGAAATAAGAATATACCTTCATCTGCTCGATCCTCGCCTTCAACTGACTCGTCACCTCGGCCGCTCTCTTCCAATTCTCCGCCGGCTCGCCTGGACTCCTCTCCCGACTACTTCCACGCAGATTCGCCTCTGTTTGCCCCGCACCGCCAGCTCGTGAAGAAGTCATACCGTTCATAGGCGCAGCGGCGCTCTTCGGAGGACTAATAGCGCCGCTATTACCGTTGCCGCTCCCGTTCCCATAAGCCGAAGGACTCATCTTCCTCCTAGCATTGAACAAACCGGCGCCGTTACCATCGCCAGTATTTTCCTTCTCCTCGCTTGGACTGTTGAGCTCGAACCTCTCGCGATAACTCGGCGGTCGACTGGTGCTCATTTTGCCTGTCGCCACGCTGGCAGAGCTACCTGTCCTGCTGAGGACGGAGCCAGGTCTCGCACTCCCGTTCGCTACGCTGGATGAGTTGTTGTCGGAGTAGATGTCGTCGTTCACCTTTTGGGGCGAATTCAACACCATCGTGTCTCGCTGGTCTCGCCCGAAGCTCTCCCTTCCTAGCCTCGACATCTCCCGCTTCTGCCGCTCAATGTCTTTCTTTGCGCTTTCAACTTCGCTGCGTAGGACGTCGCATTCGCCTCTTGCGCGGACGAGTTGGGTTTCTTTGGCTTTGATTTGGAGGACGTCTCTGGTATGGTCTTCGATGAGTTGGGCGTTCTGATTTTGCAGCTCGGATATTTCGGAGTAGAGTTTGGAGTTGGAGGAGCGGAGGGAGTCTGTGATAGCGGAGAGCCGCTCTTTCTCCGTACGGAGTTCTTCAAGTTCTGCTCTTTCGATTGCGGAGAGTCCGGAGGAGGGAGTAGTAGGGACTGGTTCCGTATGCGAGGAGGTGGGAGTGGGCCTGCTAAGTGGCCGTCCGGCAAGGCTTCCTCGGCCTAGACCAAACTTTGCGGGAGAAGGGGCGGGTGTTTCGCCATCTTCAGCGCTCAGAGGAGACATGACTCGTCTTTGTGGTGAAGCGACACCACTTGCTGGCTTCTTGAGAGCACCAAGCTTAGATCCTGCTGGGGCAGAGAGGCCTGAGCCTGGTCTGGACAGACCGGGTTTTGCTAGCGACCTCGCAGCTGGTTGCGGCTTCAAGGGCGCATGTTCTTCCTCCTGAGGAGGCGCAGCAGTAATTGGAGCAAGCTTCTTGACGCCTCCCTGCTTCTTCATCCCTGTAACTTTCTTACCCAATGCTGATGTGCCGGGAATTTTGGCAGGAGGTGCAACTGGCTTCGGCCGGTCCTTTGCTTTGACAACTGCAGCATCGAAGTACTCCTTGATCTTGGCCTTCCGGATATCATCCAATCCATCGAGATACGGACCCATGGCCCGTTCACTCATGATCTTCATGAGAGTTCCGAGAATTTCCGCTCCACCAGATCTCATCACCTCTGTCGACTCCGTCAAAAGCTTCGTGGCTGCATCCGCAATTAGCTTGACTTCGGCTTTTGAAGGTACGTCCCGAGTATTCCTGAGGCATCGAGTCAGAAATTTTACGGTTTCAATCTTGACCTGAGGGTTTTTGTGTATGAGAAAGCTGAGCGTTTCTTCCAAACAATCTGATAAGGATGTCGAGCCAAAGACCGCGTCTAGTGCAGCACCCAATGCATCCGTGACTGCTTGCTTCTTCTCCTTCAAGCGTTCAAACATTGGTGACATGATAGTAGACCGATACTTTGCGAATCCCTTCCTGACACCCAGAGCAAGCTTTTCGACACAATTAGCTGCTACTGCAACCACTGTGACATTCGCATCCTTCAGTATGACCTTCGCCAGATCACGAACAATGTCGTCAAAAGGACCATCTTTGATTCGCGGCGTGGTAAAAACGTTGAACAGCGCATCAAGAGCGTCTTTTCTTTCTTTCCACTTTGAGGAGGCGAGATTCTCGTGCAGGTCCTTAGCAATCTTTGGAAATACATCGACTGGTTCTGCGAGATCAAAGGTCTCTAGTTCGACGGGCTGCTCGTCCTCAACGTCCTCCGCTCCTCCATCACCGGCGTCCTGGCCTCCAGAGTCTCTTTCTACCGCTACTGCTGCTGCTGCCTGTTGCGCTCGGGTCAAACGTTCCTGTTTAGGTGGCGGCTCTTCCTTGACCTTTTCGAAAAGCTTTTCTAAGTCTTGCTGTTGGACTGGCTTCAGGTCATTCCAGAAAACTGCTTTTATGGCTTCTTTTAGCCACCTGTACAATTCCGCTGTCAAATTGGTGGCCTCTGCTCTAACATTTTTATCTGCGTGTCCGAAGACCTTGGGCAATATTTTCAATGCCGGTTTTGGGTCTAGAATCTTGCAGCCGAAATTATGAAAAATGGCTGTAATTGTAGACAATGTCGCCGCAACGACCTTGGGCTGCTTGTGGGATATGGCAGGAAGAAGCTCTTCGAGAACGAAATCAGGCTTGTCGATCTCCACATATAGCAGTATCGCTTCCAGGGCTGCAGCTTTGGCTGCCGGTCTCGTTGAAGACAAACCCTTCTCTCGTATTGGTTCAATGGTCAGACTTCTAGTTCGTGACGCAGCCTGTGGTCCTCCATATTTTAGAAACGCACAAAGAGCCGTCAGACCTTCTTGCTGCGCTGCCACGTTCGAATCACCTGCTGCATCTTTCCATAGTCCCGAGTCCTGCAAGAATGGTTTGGATACTGGATCTGACTCGTCCGGGTCCCTTCCAAACTCTTTGGCTGCGGCTTCGTAACCTTCCTTTCTAACTTTCCAATTCTTGTGGGTAAAGCGATCGGAAAATGGCAGCGTTGAGAAGTCTTCCGGCGTAGCATCTGCCATATCGTCGAAAAAGAGACGTCTTAAGGACGCAAAGTGTCGGGTATGCTTTCGAGGAGAGTATCGTCGGCGAACAAATGGGGTATCTGTAAACATCGGTCAACCAACAATGCTTCATCTGCCAGCCACAGTCGCAAGCATGTTCTTGAGAGTGGTCCCAGTGTCTCAACACGGATAGGAACGTACCTAAAGAAACACTGCTATGCTGTGTGGAAATGGCAAACAATCGGTGCACAGATGCACCTTCCTCGCCGATCTACAACAGCTTTGAGGAACCACAAGTATAGAACAAAGATAAGACGCGTCTGGCGAAAGCATCAAAGATCATCAACGTAACTGTGGGAAGTTGCGCCTCTCTTTGTGGTTCAGGCTTGAACTCTCGCGATTATTTATGCAGGGTCTCATTGCTGTGGTGACATGGGGTGCCGCAGCAGTATGACGAATAAATTCCCTGACAGACGGTCAAGAAATTGTCTATGTACGCACCCCCAGCGAGACTATTTCCTCTGTTCAAGAGAGACCCTGTGAGCTTCTTGCAAACACGCCTACATAATTCGATCGCAAGCCTTAGACCTTGAGACCCTTTCCGCTCTGCCAGTGTCATTCTGTTCTTCCAATTGAGTATCGACCGCAAAAACTCCAGGCTTGAGTTGCTAGCGTTAATCCTAACGAGCGCCTTCCCCAGCGCTTCACATTCTCTTCGCTCTCTAGCTTCTCTTCATGCTTGGTGTCCTCTCTCATGAGAGGAATGTGCGGTAGAAAGCGCCTAGACATGGACGGGAAAAGGGATAGTGAGCCAACTCTTCACGAACAGACTGGCAGAAGAACTGGGCGTCCTTCACGCTCTCCATTTTCCGTACAAGCATATCTGATTTTCTTTAGGCTCAAATCCATCGTCGCTTACATTGCTTGTGTCAAGGAGGAGTCACATCTGGGACCAAATTTCGATGAGGCTACGGCTAAGAAATATGAAGGGCGTCTTGAAAAGAAGTGGGCTTCAGTGGTGAGGCTCCAGAAGAAGATCATGGATCTCGAGGCCAAGATGCGGATCTACAGCACGACTTAGACACCACAACACCTCTATCTTCCAATCACGAAGTCGACCCGGTCACGTGGCTGCCCCGGACTCCGGCAAAGCATACACTGCAATCACACCAACTTCCCGTCACCTCAATCGCGTTTCACCCGATCTTCTCATCGCTGGCCTCGGCGTCAGAAGACAGTACAATTAAGATCTGGGATTGAGAGTTAGGTGAATTAGAGAGGACTGTCAAAGGTCATACGAAGCCTATCTTGGATGTTTACGATGGTGGACCGCGAGGAGGGACATTGCTTGCGAGCTGCAGCAGTGATCTCACAATCAAACTTTGGGATCCAAGTGATGAGTACAAGAACATTGGTATACTTCCTGGCCATGACCACTCAATTTTCTCTCTTCGCTTCATCACATCAGGTGCTGCCGGAAGCCCACTTTCTGGCAATTTACTAGTCCCCGCATCACGAGACAAAACACTGCGAACCTGAAACGTCAACACTGGCTATTGCTTGAAACGTTAAAAGGCCATACAGATTGGGTCCGCTTGGTAACACCTTCCAACGATGGACGATAGCTGCTCAGTGCCGGCAACGATGAAGTTCCAAGACTCTAGGACGCAAGCTCTGGCGAAGCGAAGACGACCTTTCCCAGTCACGAGCATGTCATTGAGTGCGTCGCATTCGCTCCGAGCACCTCCTATCCTCCCCTGTCAGCTATTGCAGGATACAAAAGACCACCGCTAGCCAGCAGGAGCGCAGAGCTCCTCGCAACTGGGAGTAGAGATAAAAGTATCAAGATCTGGGACAATCGAAGTACTTTAGTGAAAGACTTGACAGGCCGCAAAAATTGGATTCGCGGTCTCGTCTTTCATCTATCAGGCAAGTACCTCGTTTCCGTATCTGATGATAAGACAATACACTGCTGGGACTTGTCGCAAGAATGCAATTGCGTCAAAACAGTCGATGATAGTCATGGTCATCTTGTGGGCAGTATCCGCTGGGCACCAGATGTTCCCGTCCCGGCGCACACAAATGGAGAGACGAATGGCGTAGTCAATGGGCATGTGAAAAGAAAAGAAGACACAGCTGGAAAGATCAGATGCGTCATTGCGACTGGGAGCGTGGATCTAAACGTGGGCGTCTTCGCTGGATGAGAAGGCTGTCACGGAAGTTTTGGCGCGGCTCTGGTAGACACGCCTGACGGGTCGGATGAACATGACATCTTATGGTAGTGGATGGGCGACATGATAGCATTGGCGTTGCAGGTGGTGGACGGGAAATGCTAATACCTTCATCTGCCCGATCTGCGGAATATACTGCTTTCTTCTGTCTGCATTGTGCATGATGAGGCTTCGCAGCCACCAGAAAGCTTCTCCCTGTATGACAGTGGCATCCGTTCTGGAACAGTCGTTCTGGAACGACACTTGGTTGTAGAACGCTGTCTTCACTCCGTACCTGTGGAAGAGCGGGAAGAGCAGTTGCTGGCACAGCGGTAGTTCAGGAAGCTTGGCAAGCCCTATTGGCGGTCTCCGAATTGAGCACTAGCGCCTCCACACATTTTGGCCAACACTGAATTTCAGCATCCGTCTAAGGGACAGCGACCAGTTTGAACTCAACAACATCCTGACGTTCTGACCACAATTACTAGCAGAACAAGACGCTCAGAGTCTTGACAAGCCGCATTCGACGTCAAGATGAAGCTCAACATCTCATACCCAGCCAATGGGTCACAAAAACTGCTCGAAATCGAGGATGAACGCAAGCTCCGCGTCTTCATGGACAAGCGAATGGGCAATGAAGTCTCAGCCGAGAGCTTGGGTGATGAGTGGAAGGGCTATGTGAGAATTACAGTCGAATATTCGGATCGAGCTTGGTTCTGACCGAAACTTAACAGATCGTCCGTATCACCGGAGGCAACGACAAGCAAGGCTTTCCGATGAAGCAGGGCGTTGTATGTTTTATCAGACTCTCATCTGGCTACGGAATTTACTCACAAGGAAGTTTAGTTGCTGCCGACTCGTGTCAAGCTCCTCCTCTCCGAAGGTCATTCCTGCTACCGCCCTCGCCGAACCGGTGAACGCAAGCGGAAGTCAGTCCGTGGTTGCATCGTTGGCCAGGATCTGTCTGTTCTCGCGCTGTCCATCGTCAAACAAGGTGATGGGGAGATACCAGGTTTGACTGACGTTGTCAATCCAAAACGTCTTGGTCCCAAGCGCGCCACAAAGATTCGCAGATTCTTTGGCCTTGACAAGAAGGATGATGTTCGGTCAGTTCGAGCAGTACGTGCGCCATAAACCACAGACTAATATTTTTTGCACAGAAAATTCGTGATTCGAAGAGAGGTCCAGCCAAAAGGCGAAGGCAAGAAGCCGTACACCAAGGCTCCAAAGATTCAACGACTCGTCACACCTCAGCGCATACAGCACAAGCGTCACAGAATTGCCTTGAAGCGAAGGAGAGCAGAAGCTCAGAAGGACGCAGCGAACGAGTATGCTCAATTGTTGGCCAAGAGAGTTCACGAGGAGAGAGAGAAGAGGCAGGAACTGAGGAAGAGGCGTGCATCATCGATGAGGACCTAGAGGGTGTCGTTCATCTACCGTGGCCACTCGGGGAGGAGGGACAAGGTGGAAGCAGATTGATTGGACGCGTGGTTCAGCGAAGCATCAGCTGGACACGTGGAGCCGGTCGGTTGTGATACCAGCAATCGCTTTGATGCCTGTACCGCACATCGTGACCACGCTTTCTAGAAATCCAGCTTGCCAAATCCCAGATACATTTTAAGCATCTGTTTGTTTTGCCCATTAAAAAGGTGGTGTTGACTCCATTGCGCCTTCTTACGCTTTTGGTTCGCTCCGCTAGCCGTGAATTTTCCCTCAGGTTTTCCCTATTTTGGGGCTTGATCCTCGATGTCTCTTTATTACTCCCTTCACGATGAACAAACATCACTTAGAATCTCGACTACACAGTCAGCAATGGCTACAAACTCAATCAAATTGCTCACCGGCAACAGTCACCCACAGCTTGCCAAGGCAGTGGCAGACCGGTTTGTCCCATTCTCGGCACCCAGATTATCTACATGAGCGGGCACTTACATGTGAATGACAGATTGGGCATCGAGCTCACTAAGATCATGGTCCTGCAATACTCGAATCAAGAAACGAGCGTGACAATAGGCGAATCTGTCCGCGATGAAGACGGTATCCTTCTCCTCATGGTGTCCACCAGCGTTCATCAAATTTCTGACCGCAATCGCAATTAGTATTTATCCTGCAATCCACCCGACCGAACGACATCAACGACGGCCTAATGGAACTCCTGATCATGATCAATGCCTGTAAAACCGCGTCCGCCCGACGCATAGCCGCCATCCTTCCCAACTTCCCCTACGCGCGCCAGGACAAAAAAGACAAATCCCGCGCCCCCATCACCGCCAAACTCATGGCGAACATGCTCCAGACAGCCGGCTGCAACCACATCATAACTATGGACCTCCACGCCTCTCAGATCCAAGGCTTCTTCAACGTCCCCGTCGATAACCTGTACGCCGAGCCCTCGGCCCTGAAATGGATCCGCGAGAATCTGATCCACGCCAGCGAAAGGGAGGATAGCAAACACCTCGACGGGAACGACTGCGTGATTGTCAGCCCGGATGCTGGGGGCGCGAAGAGAGCGACGAGTATGGCGGATCGATTGGACCTACCGTTTGCGCTTATCCACAAAGAGAGGCAGAGGCCGAACGAGGTGTCGCGGATGACGCTCGTCGGTAACGTGCGGGATAAGACGGCCATCCTCGTAGACGACATGGCAGATACGTGCGGCACGCTGGCGAAAGCAGCGGATACACTGGTCAAGCACGGCGCGAAGGATGTGGTTGCATTGGTCACGCACGGGATTCTGTCCGGCAGGGCGGTGCAGATCCTCAAGGAGAGCTGTCTCAGTAGGGTGGTGATCACGAATACGGTGCCGGTTTCGGAGGAGAAGCTGGATGCGCTCAAGGTGCCGGAGGGGGAGAAGGGCTGCAGGATGGAGACAATTGATATCAGTCCCGTGTTGGCGGAGGCGTGTCGGAGGACGCATAATGGCGAGAGTGTCAGCTTTCTGTTCAGCCATGCTGTGGTTTGATACGTAGCAGAGCAGAGTGCATCGCAGCGCTTGGAGTGGTGAGGTATAAACTCTGCTTTGCATGGTAATGGCGTTAAATGAGAGCTCAGCTCTTATAGATGGATTTCGCGCAAGAGCTCACGCCATATCTTCGGAAGATCCTTTGAAGGGGGCCTCGATGAGTGAGATGGATGGGGAGGTCGTGGCAGCGGATCGTTGATTGATTGTCTACACATCTCCGCTTCAGAGGGTGGGTAGAGTTGAGAAAAAGTGACCCCAACGGGGTTCCCGCCAAGCAAGGTCAAATGCAGCTCTTCGCAGTCAGGGGAACTGGTCTCGGAGATTTCACAAAGCTATCTCCCCTCGAAGTTGAGTGTTATCGACTGCAATCTGGCACCACTCCCACAGGCGTTGTGCATTCTAATAAAGCCCAAGCTTCCACGTGAATTTCATGCAACAAGCACACACTATATGTGACTTGGAAGCTCGGTCAAAGTGTGTCATCCCTCGCTCATATGATCATCTCGCTCTCAATGTTTTCCTGCCGCCGCAACAAGACTGGTCAGAGCCTCAGGAAGGAGGATCTCAGAGCAGGGTTTTTACCTTGGTCATTCATTCCATGTCCCTTTTGGCTCGCGTCTCCCGCCCTTCTTCCATAGCAGGCCATGGGACGAGAGCCTCCCAAAGCTGTGGGGAACCTCGGAGGAGAGTTGTGTGAGCATCGACTTCGAGTCGTTTGAGAGTAGCTTCACTGAAATCTTGAGGAGTACCCAGCCGTGATCACCACATCCATCGTCGTGAGCGGCAGTTTACTCAATTCATGGAAGTGATCAAGCCAGCCTTGATAAGATAATATGCTCGAAGGTGACCTAAGCCATGCTCTGGCACGCAACCTCAGATGCTTCCATCAGGTTCCTTGGATCGTTTTTGGTGATCTTATGCCACTCGATGCTATCGAGCATCTCTTCAAACAAGTCGACCGTCTGCATCATGTGCACGTAGGGCCTGAATATCTCACAGAGCCTCATAAGGCCCCATCGGTTACCGAATATGAAGCGCCTTTTCGTGAAGATCATGGTGAATATCTCAAGACGAATTTGGCTCGTGGCAGACAACAGCGCGGTGTGCAAGTGGTCAAAGGATCCCTTCGGCACGAGGCTTCCGACAGAAGGAAAGGAAGGCATCATTGATTGGGAATGGTTTCAGGATGGAATTGGCCCAACATGAGTCGTCCTCTACTTAGAAAAGAGGACAAGGACCGAGAACCCATGTGTAGATCTCATTCCACACCTCGAGGAATAGTAATTTCGAGGAACAGTTGAATAGTTTCTCATGGAAAGAAGCGAGCATGCAGTAAGTGATGCGTTGGCGCAAAGCAGATCCAAAGATGGGTTCCGACGCAACATCTTGCCTCCTTCAGCGACACTACTGCTTCAATGACTGGACGGAGAGAGCAGCAGTTAATGATGGTTGATGCACTTATGAGATGAGAAAAAATCAACCTAGCTTTCGAGTACAGCAATGCCCTACCGACATGTAACCTGCCACTGTACGCGAGACGTCAATGCCACGCTCTCAGCCTTTGAATGGACAAGGCCAAAACCTTCCTGTCATACTCAAGGAGTAGGCGATACGTCCTGCTGATCATGCCTCGAAGAGACCATCTCGACAAGGGTAGGTACGAAAGTCACGGAGATGACTGAAAGAAGACCAAGTGTTTGACTGCTATCAGTGTCGATCAGATGATTCCGATTCGAAGAGCTGCAGAACATAGATGGCCATCTTCGGCCCGTATTGCCGTTGTGCAGCCTCAGCCTATGCATATTTGTCTGGTTTGAGCGCTTCGAATGCTACTTCATCAAAACCTGGAACGACCCTTGGGGCAATATAGTTCTTTTTGTCCTTTGGCGCCCACCGACTTTTCACATGCTTCCGGAATCTCTCGTCCTTCTCTCTCAGTTCCTGCCACCTCGTTTCTTGTTCTTTCTGCACCTCATCCCTGAGCTTTTCGTCACTCTTCCAAGCCTCCTCAAACGTCTCCAACCGCGAACGCCTTGGAGGTAAGCCAAGATTCTTCCTCTCTTTTTCGTATTGTTGATGCATGATGTCGGAATTCAGGACCAACCATCTGAGTCTCCAACCAAAAATACCCAGCTCCTTTATCCTGGCAGGCTTGTCACCTAACAGATACTGATCGAGTCCACCACACTTTCTAATCGTCCGCATACAGGATGCAGTTATTGGTATGGTCATTGTCCTATCAAGTGCCTCGCTCCGAATGGTCTCTATTCGGACGTTGGGATGCCATCGGCGTCGGGTCTTGCCTTTGTTCCTGCCCTGGGAGATCTTGTTTCCAGATTGTAGTTGCGCACTTCCATAGAGACCGTTATCTGCTTCTTTGAAAGTTTGCCTTGGTCCGTAAGGATATGGAGGACACAAAGCTTGTGGTCCTCGTTTCCTAAGTTCGGAGAGGTCTGTGGTCGATCGCAATGCGTGGAAGCTGCGAGTTGTTTTCAAAGGTCGAAATGCTCCAAATTGAAGGGACGGATTGGCTGAGGTGGAAAAGCTGACAAGAGCATTTCGCACGGTAGCGAGAAAGGTTGGAGACATTGTGATAGAGCCTTCAAGGCATGTTAAAAAGGTAGACGACCTTCCATTTCGAAAAAGTCGAGGGAATTGGGGAGGAGAGCGAACTTACCCAGGGCAAGACGCCCAGGTCACAAGGCGACGAGCTTCAAGTTTTAGCTTCAAGCTCCCAAGACGTCCTTGGCGCGACCTTTTTCTGAGATTGAGACCGCAAACACTGCATTCTCTTCGTCGTTCAGTCTAACCCCATAGTTTCACTATCTCTTCTGCTTCTTGAATCGCAACGTATCACTTAGTATCTAATGAGCCTCCTGTTGCTCGCCGAGTCAGATCAAAACGTCCACTATGATGAACTTGAGCGAAGTGAAGGGCACTTCGCGCGAGAACAGAACCGCGGCACATACACATATCAAAGGGCTAGGACTACGGTCTGATGGCACAGCAGAAACTTCAGGAAATGGCTTTGTCGGTCAGACTGCTGCGCGAGAGGTAGAGCACTCCTTCGAAATTGACTCGTCTCTTCGACTAAAGCTCATTCCTGGTCAGGCTTGCGGTGTGGTCGTAGATCTGATTAAATCGAAGAAGATGTCGGGTCGAGCAGTGTTACTAGCCGGTGGTCCGGGAACTGGAAAGACGGCTTTGGCGCTGGCTGTGTCCCAAGAGTTGGGGACCAAAGTGCCGTTCTGCCCAATCGTCGGAAGCGAGGTGTATTCGACCGAAGTCAAGAAGACGGAAGCTTTGATGGAGAATTTTCGAAGGGCCATTGGTACGAGATCGGCGCTGCGCACATCTGGTTGGTCCATAGGCTGATACAGTTCTGATTAAAAGGCCTACGGGTACGCGAAATGAAAGAGGTCTACGAGGGCGAAGTCACAGAGCTTGTCCCAGAAGAGGCAGAGAATCCTCTTGGTGGCTACGGAAAGACGATCAGTCATCTCATACTCACACTGAAGTCTGCCCGAGGGACGAAGAAGTTGCGATTAGACCCAAGCATCTACGAAGCAATACAGAAAGAGAGAGTGACGCCAGGGGACGTGATCTATGTTGAAGCGAACACTGGCGCTTGCAAGCGAGTCGGTAGGTCCGATGCATATGCCACAGAGTTCGACCTAGAAGCAGAAGAGTATGTTCCGGTGCCGAAGGGCGACGTACACAAGAAGAAAGAAATCGTGCAAGATGTTACCCTGCATGATCTGGACATTGCCAATGCCAGGCCTCAGGGTGGGCAAGACGTGATGAGTATGATGGGCCAATTGATGAAGGCCAAGAAGACCGAGATTACCGACAAGCTACGAGGCGAGATAAACAAAGTAGTCAGCAGGTATATTGACCAGGGGATTGCGGAACTTGTTCCTGGTGTGCTCTTCATTGATGAGGTTTGTCGATACGTTCACTCTGCACCGTTGATCACTAACCGCTCGACAGGTTCACATGCTCGACATCGAATGTTTCACCTACCTCAACCGCGCTCTCGAATCACCCATCTCCCCCATCGTCATCCTTGCTTCAAACCGGGGCAAGACATTAATACGCGGCACGCAAGAGGTCACAGCTGCACATGGCATCCCTCCAGATCTCCTTGCACGACTCCTCATCATCCCCACGCATCCCTACAATCCTTCTGAGATCCAGACGATCATCAGATTACGAACCAAGACCGAAGGTCTCACGATCAGCGAGCCAGCGCTGGAGAAGGTCGCCGAGCACGGCGTCAAGGTGTCGTTGCGCTATGCGCTGCAGTTGCTGACGCCCTCGAGTATCATGGCGAATGTAAATGGCAGGCAGAGCATAGAGCCGGCAGATGTGGAAGAATGCCAGGATTTGTTTATTGATGCAAAGAGGTCGGCGCAAATCGTCGAGTTAGCCGAGGGAGCGTTCATAGGGTGAGACTTTCGATACCAGAAAAGTGCTTCAATTTACAATCATCTCATCTGCATGGCGCTGAGGCGAGGAGTCGTTCGTGACGGGGCAGCAAGGGCTTGATCCCCCTAAGGGAAGCAAGTTTTCGGTATTTCATGACAAACTATGATACGGTGCCAAAAAAGTGCTGAATCGTTGGGTCTTCTTCTACTAGCTATGGCATTCCCGCATATTGCAAATTCCACTATTCTCATTCTGGAAGTGCGGACCTCGGTAACACCAACTGCGGCCAATCGGGGAACTCACAGATACCCTACGACGGATGGTCAGCAACCAGTATAGGAGACCCTCTAACACGGACCGCGACGTGAGGTATCGAAATCAGACATCCAAGGAAGGTGATGCGCTCAACGACTCCCCACAGCCTGATTGGGTTATGACTGAGACGGGGGCTAGCGTGGAAACTGCGAATGTAGGAAAAGTTTTCATCATATGAGGTATTGGGATCGGTAGAAAGGTTGCGAGAGCTTGCTCACCGGTTCGATGAGGTCTTGCGGATAGTCAGAATCTTTGCCTGGTTGCGTAGTATCCTAGAAGAAGCAGACAGAATTAGCAGATGCCCCGAATGGCATGAGTGATTGGTTCGGTGGTTGCAAGAAGGGTCAGACAAAAGATACTGGCAAGTAGCAGACCATCCGGAGAAGATGATCCGAGGGTTTCAATCATGGTCGACTCAGGTAGAATGAAGAAGGTTGTTTGTGGTTGTCATCTTGAGAGGGATGTGACGAGAAAGTGAGATAGACTTACGGGGGAGGATTGCAGAGAGCATCCTTCAGCGAGCCGCCAGACGTCTGTGGCACCTGGTTCTCAAGCGTCACGGAGAGTGATTTGGCACTTTGGGTGTGAAGCAGGGTGTGTTGCTTCGGCACGAGAGCGTGGTCAAGGTGGAAGCTTTGGGTAAGCTGTTGAAGAGTGAAAATCCAAAGAGTGAAAATCCAAATGCCGGCGTAGGGCAACATGCCAAGCCCAAGGGCAAGTGGTTGGTGCTGGAGATGCCCGGCATGCTCAGAAATACGCCTCAGTCCTCAATCTCTCTGCTCCCCGATCGCGATCCCCCAAGAAAAGAGGCTGGACAATGCTCATGCACCGCAACGCTCTGCACACCCAGCTCTCTCGTGAGAGGCAGCATATTACCAGGACATCCCACTCCTCCAGCATGAACGACCTTGGAGCATAGTGGACCTGCCGTCCCTTCCCCTTCCCCATTCCCACCTGGTCCTCGTCGTTCGCTGCCTCGGAACCGATCTCTCTACTCCGAGCACCGTTTCCGCCCCATTATCGTCATTCTTTCAATATCGCTCATCGCGCCCGTCTCAAGATACATGAATTGGATATCTGTATATATCCATTTCGTCGAAACAAAGGAAAAGTACGCCCAGATTACCAACAAACGTGCTGTGACAGGTTATCTGGGCTGATTATCGATAGTCCTCAGAGCATAGATGTGCCCTCACCAATGTTGGCTATCCGTCAGCGTCGCCACCTTTGGAATCTACACATACATTTTGACGTCGAATGAGATCGCCGAGGGCTTTTGATTAGTCTTGACAGCCTTCTCGCAGGCATCGTGGGTCCTTCACACTTCGGATCTCGCCGCCGCTGAAATTGTGCGCAGACAGACTGGACAGTTTGGATACCGATAACATTTAGAATACTTGTCCAAAAGCAGGAGTCGTCTTGGGAGACCATAACATAGACGGTAGATCTGGCTGCGATGGCAAACACTATGGCCATGGCTCAACCCTATCCAGTTCACGGCAATATGCAACCGCACCCCGGATTATCTCATGGGCATCCGATGGCGCAGGGACAACCTCATATCGGTGGACAACCACAGGGGATGATGCCCGGTATGCATGGCGGACCCCAAGTCACCCAGGGTGGTCCTATGGTCAGTGGAATGCCACCTGGAGCTGGGATATCTGCTCCGGGAGGACCTGCGCAGAACGCGCATGCGATGGCTCACTTGGGCCCTCCTCCTCAAATGTTCCAGCAACATCCAGGAATGCCGTTTCAGAACCCCACCATGCTCCACCAACAGCAAATGATAGCACAGCAAAGACAAAGACAACACCAAAATGCGGTGCTTCAGCAACAACAGCAGCAGCAGCAGCAGCAGCAACAACACGGAGGCATGATGGCCATGCCAAATGGAGGGCAGATTAGTCAGGCTCAACTCGCTCAAATGAGAGCGCAGAATATTCCCATGCAGTTACAGATGCTTCAGCAGCAGCAGCAACAACAGCAACACCTCCAAGCACAAGCAAATCAGCCACATCCCCAAAACATGCAACAGCATGCACACAATCAACAGATGCTCGCACAGGCTCAACACGCCCAGCAACAAGCACAACAAGTACAACAGGCACAACAGGCTGCTCTTCAACAACGAAACGCTGCCGCGCAACAAATGCAAATGCAGGAAAGTCAGAACGCTACTACCCAAGCACCACAGCCACAGGGTATTCCTGCTCGACCACAAAGCGCCGCTCCAAGTCAACCGCAGGCGCCGCAACCAATTCCACAACAGCCTCCGCAGCCTCCGCAGACCCCACAATCTCAGCCTCATACCCAAACACCCCAGCAACAACAGCAGCAGTTGCCGCCTCAGCCTGGACAACCTAACCAGCAGCAAAGGGAGCAGCAACAGCAGCAGCAGCAACAGCAGGCGCAAGAACAGCAGCAGCAGCAGGCTCAACATCAACAGCTGGCGCAACAAGAGGCTCAGGCGAGGCAGCAGCAGCAACAGCAACAGCAGCGGAATGCTTCGGTCAACCTCATGATGCAACAGCCTGACATGCAGAAGTTCATGGGTGGTCAGGTTGTACTGCGCCTGTTGTCTTTCATCGACCGCCTCAGCTCCCCCGAGCCTCACCAAGCTATCAAATTTGAATTTTGGGAGGAATTTGTTGCCCAACACTTTGCTCCTGGCGGTTCCTTGCAACATCAACTTTTCAATATGTCAGATGGCGGCGACAAGCGATTCCGGATTTCTTATCCCGCGCTACCCTATTATTATCACTCACATTTTACTAGCGGCATTAGGACAATGACTATGCAACCTCAAGGGGCAATAGAACGGCCTCTGCCGATGGGATGTCACGCAGTGCTCTTCCAGCGGTGTACGTTCACGCATATCTTCAACAACGACACGCAAGTCGTGTCGACGGGCACGTTGAAGGTGAACTTCGATGCCAATCAGAAGATCGAGTATCTCGACATTGGCACCGTCAGATGGGTTGAGTATGTTCCGCGCTTAAAGTTGGCAGCGCTGGAATCGCCGGACGTGAAAAGTCCAAAGGTCAACAAGAATATCAAAAAAGCCCAACCGAGGCCTTCGCAGCCTCAAAGTGTGGCGCTCCCTCGCTCTATGGTCAACAGCAACGGGATCACTGATGGTGTTTTGCAAAACCTAGAGGTACATGCTCAGTATCGCAGCCAAAATCTCGTTCCGCACTGACGATGAAGTCTAGATAGCAGAAGCTCTGACATTGATGGAGCCCCTTTTCCACTACTCGCAAAATCACGAAAATCTCACACCTGCGGAAGCACTCAATAGTCTGGTTCACGAGACAGCCCGGGGCGCGCAAGGTGCCCTGCCGGGCTTGCCACAAGGCAACTTCAATCACGTTGGATCACAAGGCGTTCCTGGACAGCGAACTCCTGGCATGAACGGTCCTAACCAATTTGCATCACCGGCAATGCAAAATCTTGGTCTACCGCCACAAGGCTCACCGCATATTGGAGGTCCAGCACACACCCCGAGTCCAGCACATATGCACATGGCAGGTCCAGTGGCAATGGTACATCAACATAGTCAGCAAGGGTCGAATCTGAGCGGCAGCCAGGGTGCCAGTGCGAACACCAGTCCCAATGTGACCAATAAGCGCCGGCGACCTAGCGGCATCAAAGTTGAAGACGATGGTGGCGCCGAGATGAATGGGACCGCAGCCAGCAAAGTCAAACCAAGTCCCAGAATGGGTGGGAAGCGGCAGAAGGGGACTGCATGATATATGTTGATCGGGAAAAAAGAAAGCATGTGATCTAGAAGGCCATCAACGGCGTTTAGGTGGTTACCGTCCTATCCAGCGAGGAGTTTTGTCATGATGCATGTGTCTACTCCGGATGGATCTGGAGTTCATCCATCTCTTTTGGAAAGTCCGCATCGGATCTGGTGGAGTGGCTGATATGTAACATATTTTATCTTCAGGGTGATGGTGGCGGCGCATGAGCATCAGGGGTGATGATACCGGAGGTCAGGCACATGAATGTGCTCAAAGTACCCACTTGGATATGCGCAACTCTACCGTCCAAGCCGGCTCGTTCGAGTTCGGCGACTGTAGTCCTGCCCATGTGCTGTCCTTCCTCTACTTGGGAATGCGTAACAGATAAGCCAAGGGATCCACCCTCCGCTCCACCCCCACCAAGGGACCCACCTATACGCCACTTGAATCCTCCTGGAATCTCCCAGACCGAACTGATGGCCAAACCCTCCAACAGTCAAAATCTCATCATCGGCCTCTCCGGCCCCTCCTCCTCCGGCAAAACCACCCTCGCCCGCCTCCTCCGCTCCATCTTCAACATCCCCGCCACCCCCTCCACCAACCACAACGCCA
>JAABUK010002162.1_pt1 | contig 35843 bp, 43 predicted proteins | sample 5559141 | NCBI WGS metagenome assembly JAABUK01 (sample SAMN10711869, study PRJNA513367) | rock metagenome | isolation source: Antarctica rocks | place: Antarctica: Victoria Land, Pudding Butte nord | collected 2016-01-03
GCAGCGGCATAAGATGGTATACAGTATACTTGACCATGAACTGAAGACAGGGGTGCATGCATTGGCACTGAAAACAAAGACACCTGAGGAGGCAGCCAAGTAGACCTGCCAACCTTGTTGCCTGATAGGGTTGCCACGGTGGGTTTGGCAACCCTACAGACCATGAGCATGACCTGCATGCTTGTCTTGGAGCCTGAACATACGCTATTGATTGGTGCAGCATATCCAGTGCTGGGCTCTACATCTGAAGCTAAGCAGCCCGCAACTGAGAAACTCGCAGACATATCTGAAACCTCAATTACAGCAACATGCTTTAAACTTTTTGTGTGAACTTGTTGCAGGGTTTTCCTCGCATGCTGTGACCCATGGGTGCTTGTTGGCGCACAAGCCAAGCAGAAGGCAAGCACGACTTACATCCTGAGCACTGTCGCAATAAACTTACCTTGTCACACTTATCTTGAATAATGCACGTATATACACGTTGTGTACATACCACACAAGATCACAAAAGGGTGTGTGCTGACCGTTGTGAGACAAAGTGCTCATGAAACAGTCTTGGATTTGACCAGCTATTTTGTAAAAGCAGTACACTGGCTGCTGCTTTGTTCAAGCTTTACCCCTTTGCACACTGCTTGCTTAACACGCTGTGCTGTTAACCATCACATGGCCAAAACAGTGATAGTCAGATCGTTCATGTTGCAGTAGTTTGAAGCCATCCTTTGATTTCGCCGCTGCAACAATCATTGGTAGACTGACAAGTCATTTGCAGCCATCCTTTGGATCATGATCGTCACCTAACAGGCAAGTGCAAATCTGTATGACATACCTATACCTGGTATGACATGCCATTTTTTGTGGCTGCCACATGGTGAAGGCATGCAAAACTCCGTTTCGATCAAAGTATGAACACCAAAGCAGGAAAGGATGTCAGCGTATGAGACCTGTCATGTTAAACCCTGATGAGCTGCTGTGAGCACGAATGTGAACACATGATCACCACATATGTCAACACAAAGCAATGGGGGCAAGCAAATGATCCCTAAGCCGATCTCCTCGAACCGGCTTTTCGATATCCGGGGGTTGTTTGCATCCCCAGAAATTCTGCTTGCCCCCATTGAACACAAAGTCAACACACACATACTCCTAAGCCTTTTCCTGCTGTCCTCATCAGATCACTTAGGCCTGCAAAGTAGCCTCCAGCAAATAACAAAAGCCAGTGAGCTGACTAGACATTACACATCCCTGACAGTACTTTTCATACATGCTGGCCCCTTGTGAACAGTCGCATGTATTGCTGAGTGACAGTAACCAGCAGGGCATGGCCTGCATGGAGGCTTTGGTCCATTTTTGGATATGCTGCATGACAAATTCACAGCCATAGAGGTGCCAAGTCTGCATGCATAGTTCCACAATTTGTGGCTGGCAAACTGATGGCAGCTTTCCATGCAGTCAGTGTTGTTTCCCCAACAACCATGCTGGGAAAAATGTTTGTGCGAGCCTCGATATCAGCAGTCCAAAGCCTTCTGTAGATTGTCTTGCACCCCAGCCACAAGCAGCTCCCTGCTTCTGCAGCTCTGCACAGCTAGGAGCTTTGACCTTTGGGCCCTCGCGCAAGGATTTTAGAAGCCTGTTTTCTAGATGCGCGATTTCTAACTCCGCAGATTCCATTTGCTTGGTCCTAAGCTGTGCCAACTTTTCCTTGTTTTCCAGCAGCTGCTGCTGCAGCCTCAAAACTTTGTCTTCCTGCTCCAGCATACCCCGATCATTTGCGGACTGCAAATTCCACATTGCGCTATTCATGCCGGTATCCAAACAATTCTCTCTGTGCATATCTACATAATTGCATGTCACCAGGCAGGCACAAGAAATATGTGCACAAAATTTGGCATATATCAGGAGAGCAAGTGCTGATGCAGGCTGGTATAACGAGCGGCTTCAAGCTTCTTGCAAGCAGCAATCAGGCCAATCAACCAGGTAGTATGTTGGTAGAGAAGCATGCATTGCTGCAATGCAAACCATGAATTGACAAGCTATGATACATGCTGAGCTACATGACGCAAAGAGAGCATTGACTTGCCAACTTTTTGGCTGTGCCGAACACGAATGCAACACAAGCAACATGCCGCAGCAAATTTCTGCACCTGCTTCTGCCTTTTTGAGTCGCTGCTTGTGCCTTCCTGCACATCCTCAACATGACGCTTGACGGCATGGGACTTATCTCCTGGTTTAGCAGTTCGTACATCATAAGCGCCCCATTCTAAGCCCCTGGCACAGAAGAGAATGAAAAACTGAGCATGCAATTAACAACAAATGATGATATCCTACCCACAATCAGATATGCAAACGGAGCAATCTGTTTGCAGAGGCCTACGCAGGGTACTTTGCTTGAGTATGAATAGTCTTCGGCAAACAAGACTTCAGGGGCGCACTACAAAGCAAACTCACGGCTGCATACGAAGGCACTGGGTCACAAAAAACGCATCCATTGCGCGTCCAAACCACACCTGTCAGGTAAAATGGAGAATGCTGAGGAACGCCTGCAGCTGTTGGCCTTACTGAAGTCCTCACAGATGCTGTAGTCAGGGCTGAGATCTTGGAAAGCCTTGCACCTGTCAATCCTCACAGCTGAATCTGTGAAGTTGGCCACAACCATCGTCTTCAACTGGCAGCTGCAGCCACACAAGCAAGCTATTGGACTACATGCATCCCACTGATGTAATGACGTCACAGAAAGCAGGTAGGCCACATGGGTACATTTACACAACAACAAGGCATTACTGAAAGTAAATCAGCACTTCATGAGCACCTTGCAAAGGTCATACCCAACACTGCTTGTGAATGCCAATGACAAGCGTTTGACTGCCTGAAGGCTAGGCGGCATCATGATCAGCCAAGTAAAGTCCATTACAAAAGCACACAAAGTGCACGTGTATAACAATTCAAAATGATTCATATGCTTTGACCAATGTACAGTGTGACCGCCGTGAATATAAAGACACTGAAGTACTGTTGAGTATGCGTGTGGAATGCCAACCTGACTCTGAAACACAGCCAGGCCTGCAGCCTGACTTCACACTCCAGATCCGACTTTTCTGGCAGATGGCAAAATCTGTCTCCGTGCTGTGCATCCAGGTGGTTCAAAATCTTCCTCTTGCCTTCAGCTGCAGCCAAGGAAGAAGCAGCATTGGCTTGTGGGCTACTGTCTTTGCAGTACCATCCCACAAAAGTTAAGCATAACATGCTGAGCATTAGCAACTGCCCAATAGCACACACTGTGCAGCCTGTATGATCATGCAAGGTATGCAGAGTGATGGGTCATATGTTGTCACAGGGCCATACCGGCAGACACGGAGTGCTCAATGAGTGCCTCAAAATCTGGAAGAAGGCCAAATGCCTTCTTCAGATGACACGCCAACTGCTTGGCATCATCTGCAAGCAACAAGACATGACAAAGATGTACCTCTCTTTTTTGAGATGCACTAAGCAATTTTCTAAATTGTCAAAAGCTCAACAGATGCCCTCAGCAGAAGATCTGCAGCCACAGACATTGAACTGAAAACAGCCGTCCTTCAACTTCTTTCTTTTGGGCACAAACATTCAAGGTGCATCCAAATAGCTGAAGACCAGGGCAGCTGTACCTCTATTGCCATCAAAGCGCATTGCAGCCTCAGTTACAGACAAATACTCCAGCATGCTATCCAAGGTGTCAAAGTGGTCCGCGTGCACTTTGGTCATAAAAGCCTGCAAAGATGCCCAGCCCAATAAAGCCAAAATTCTGGAGTAAGTGTTTGCTTGCCTACAAGCTGTAAGATCTTCCCAACTTACCATGCAAACTGGCTGACGGTGCATGGAGCTATTGTGATGCAGGCATTGGCCTTTGTTTGGTGCTTTGGCATTGACATAAGTCACAACAAAATTGAGAGTGAGTGTAAGTACATGCTGCTTGCGGCCAAAGAACAAAGTACCACCTGAATGACGTCAGACCTATGACGTCGATGATGTGCTTGAAACAGATCAACACCTGCCCTTCCATATGTGTTGACAACTGCCTTGCATAAACTGTCCATCTGACCCCACCCCTGCAAAACATGGCCATGAACCTTTGGCTTGCGTATGCTGAGACGCCACAAGTGGCCACAACTTGTCTGAATCCTTTACATCTATGTCGCAAACAATATAACAGAACAATACATGTTGCACTGGCCAGTCAATCCCACCTTGGCAGTTGGTATTGCAGCTTGCACAGGAGGTCTTTGAGGACCTGACACGCCCTCGGGCTCAGCAGCTGTCGGCATGCATGGTAGAGGGGTTACTGGCCATATGCTCTGCTGCACTACTCCTGAATCCGCACAATGAGCACGTCTCACAAGCTACTTGAATGTGTGTTCTGAAGGTCTTTACTGGTTACGCTTTCATTCTGGCTTATAAAAGGCACAACCATTTGTCTAGCGACTGTATTGCATTGTGTGCACCACAGTAGTCACCTAGATGTGGAGAGCACTGAGCAGCATGTAGGGGCTGCTGTGAGACAAGCTGCTCCGGCTGCTGCTCTGACACATGTCTAGGCTTGTCTGCGCCTGCCTGCATGTCTGCCTGAAGCATCATTTGCTGAAGGCCTGCACACAGTCACATGAATGCATCAGCGATCACGACACAGCTCTTGCATGTCATGCATCTGGAAAGCAGACACATGCTTTCAAGGACTATTGCACTGGCTCTCTGTGTTTCAGGCAGCAGACATGGACATGACAAGGATGCTGATAGATGCCAACAAATACTGACAACACAAGGCCTGAGAACAGAAGGACAACAGGGTGTCTGTGCATGTCTATTGAGGGCAAAATTATACCTGGCAGCATCCTCCTGAGCACATCAATAGCGATGGATGCATGCACAGTGGCAAAGAAAACATCACGCTCTGCTGCAACATCCTGCAGATCATTCTCTTGTGTGTTCAGCTGAAGGCGCTTTGTGTCAATTCTGACTGTGACCTCAAAAGGCAGTCCCAACAGCCACCGCAGATTCTGCAGCTGCCTGTCATAAGCTCCATATTGGAGATAGGGGTTGCTGTCATCAAACACCTGTAGCAGCACAATCGTGACTGACTGTTGTGCTCAAAGTCTTAGAATGATCATCGTTGTGGCACATAGTTGAGCCTGAGCTCTAGAACAACAGGCAGTGATGACAAACCCCCTCAGTTACCACTGATGCGCCCACGCATTACAGTGCTGTTCATGCTTGGCGCAAAGCCGTTTGAAGTGCATGATACACTTCAACTGCATTATGCACTTAATGCTGCATTTCCACACTGTGTGGTACACGGCTGCATTCCCATTGTGACAGATCAAACGTACTATGTTTGCCTGCAAGAGGCCTTGTAGCGTTGCATACAGCTCATCAGCGTATCCATCAAGGCCACGACCAGAAAACATGGCCATGAACTTCTCACAGAGAGAGGCAGCTGGCGCCTTTAGGTCTCTGAGAATGCTGAAGTAGTCTGCTCTGCTTGCACCATTGTCTGAGGTTCTTGGACTACAGAAGGGATTGATGACATGGCTGCCATTGGCCAAGGTGAATCTGTAGTTCTGACTATGGTATGTCTGGCCTGAGTCAGGAGAGTAGGGGAAGAGACTATGCTCCTCACCCATGGAATAGTAGGGACCATAGACAACCGAATATTGACCTTGGCCGGTGTGTACTCTAAGAGGGGGGCTGACTGAATATTGTGGTTGCAGAGGTTGCACAGTGACTTTGTGACCCTTATTGACCTGCAGAGACCATCATGAAAAATGGAAAATATTTGTGGACAACGGTTTTATGAGTGTAGAGCAACTGATGAGCAACTGAAGCAGTGACAGCAATGAGTGCAAGACCATACAACAGCCAGACTGCTTTGGGCCGTGTCTTAAAATCAGATGGCCATTCAACACGCTTTCACTGAATCTGAAGGCGCCTCCGTGAGCCAGTCATGATACAAGTAACATGCGTGTTGACACAGCCTTCATGAAATCCTTTGCACTTCAAGCAGATCTACAAGCATATTAACCCTGATGCAAGAGATTACAGGCTTGTTGACAGCTTGCCCTACCTTGATCTCCACCTGAAATGGTTGAACCTTTGCGTCACCATTTTCAGGTACTGAGAGACCTAGCTCTGGAGACAGGAGGAGCCTCTCCAGCACAGCATGCAAACTGGTACCTTGCAGTCTGATATCGTCATCCAGTACTTCAGCCTGAAACTCAACAACAACTTCTCAGACTAAGGTACTCTGCACTACTGCACAGCAAGCTTTGTCATGCGCTGTGCCAAACAACATGTGCTGTTGCTGGTCTATCGCAATCATGAATTTTATGGATCAAATACTATAAAACCGATTTCAATCATTAAGTTTACAAAATAATTATTATCAAACCTAAAATAAGGGCTGGTTCATGGTAGACGCTTTGCAAATTGCAAAGGACCGATCTACAGAGTGCCTACATTGCTTTGCCTCACCTGAGCCAATAGTCGAGGGTCTAACGGGAACAAGCTCAGAGTCCCAATGCCCTTGATCTCTGAGAACAGGTCATGGGCAGCTGAGACATGAGGTAGTGGTGCCCATGGATGCCCCCCAAGCCTGAAAATGTTTGCATAGCTTTCTCTGCCGGCATCCGCAAACAGCCCAGCATGTGCTAAGTCTCCTTCTGTGGTTCCGGTGAACTTGGCGGGCCAGGCAATGGTTCTCTGGATGCAGGAGCCATCCTGGTCGAAATTTGTGCCAAAAGACATCACATTATGCCAGATAGTGCCTGAACACAAAGCTGGATTTAGCAAAGACCCATGTATAAGTAAGCGTGTCACTGCAACATGATAGAGGCTACATAGCCAGTGCAGTCTGAAGGAGCACCTACTGCTGAAATTGTGATTGTATGAAAGCCCACGCAGCCAATACAATCACAACACAATGGGGCGTGTGCTCGACTTTTGCTCTTGAGCTTTTAGTGATTGACACTCACCATCATCGCTCTTGCTCTTTGACATCAGCAGACAATATGCTGGACTTAGTACAGCGGCAGCACACTTCAACGCTGCACAACACCAGAAACCAGTAAGAGTTATACAATGTGAGGTCAGTGGGGAAACAGGAAGCGGCAGAGCCAGCAAGTGAAAGCAATGGCAAACAGACTTACCCCACATGTGTTCACTGCAGAAGCCGCTGATCGACTCGTTGGCTCGATCATCTAGCACTTGCAATGCCTGCCCTTTGCTGTGGACACAAACGTCAGTGTCTTTCACCCTAATGGTTATATCGACATCTGGCACAAGGGAAACTGTACATGTGGCGGCGCTGCTGTTGCTATTGTCAGCCATGCTGTCCCTGACAAGCTGTAGGATGCACTGAGCAGGTGAGTAGGCACAGCCTTCAAACAATTTCTGCTTGGCAGAAGCAAGCTGACTGGTGCCCATAGTTTGAACGCGGAAATGTCCATTCCAGGTTTGGGAGCTCGAGGTTGACCTGATCACCAGCACAAAAGGTATGATAGCAAGAGTGCAACAGCCAGCACATGTGGAACGCCTTTCGCAATAGCATATGAACAGACCACACTCAACTATTCAGCAAGTTCTGCTGGCAGATCAACATAAGACGTTGTGGCCTGGGCGACATGCTTACCTGGGAGAAGGGCTCATGTCAACAGAACACGACTTGAACCTCTCTATGTCAAGTTGCTGAAAACCTGAAGATCAACACATGCTTGTTTGGACCATGTGCCCTTGTGACAGGTGAAAGATTTGTCAGCTGCAAAAAGGCTCGCAGAGTTGATGTGTGGTGACAAGGGTCCAGCCACAACTTACCTGACTGTTGAGAGGGCTCTGATTCAGAAGCAGTGATTGTTGATACTGCCACTCTTTCTGTCTTTGCCAAGCCAGCAGCTACATGATGTGTCACGTCATCAGCATTTGACTCATGATGCAATTGAGAATCAGCCAGCGACCCATAATGCTGTGAAGGCTGTGTGTCTACATCTGCAGTCTCGCCTGTAAAGCCCTGCTCACAGGTGTCAATCAAGTCACTGCCTTGAGGCGCACTCACTGCTGCTCCGCTTCCCTGATCAGCAGCAGATGTAATAATCAGTATGGCAGGCAATGCAATCGAAGGTCCTAGCGCCATCTCAGCACACCACAGCATTGCAAAGAAGGATACAAATGTGGTCATGTCAGAGCATCCCATTTTGCAGCAACTTGAGTATGACACTGTCACTGTTTTGTGTACGGTAGCATGTTTGGCACTCAGACTAGCCGGTGTCTCAGCATCACAGCAGCATCACAGCAACATGACACAACCATGCCTTGACAAACTCTTACCTCACGTGAACAAGGAGGCTTTTGCAATAGTCCCATTGAAGCCAACTTGTCTTGGTCATCTAAGTTGCCACTGTGCGCAGGCGTGTTGGCTTCAAGAACAAGCTGCTGGTCATTGACACGCGACATTGCTTGTTGTGCCAATGCCTCCTGCATGCACATGGCTCAGCTGTACACAGGGGCACATGATGTAGTAGCAACATTTTTGATTTGATAATTGCAGTGCGCTTGACACATGCTGACTTCAAAGGCTGTTTGTGGATGAAAGCTTGTCGTGATGCCACAAATTTTTTGAACAAGGAACAGGCTGTTACTGTCTCACCTGGGTGATAGATTGCTGCTGCAGAGGGGTGTAGCTGCTCCAGATAGCGTCGCGCACAACTGGGTCTGACAGCCCAAATCGAGCCAGACCTGCATGGTAACTCAACATGCTATTGATCTGCCACAGCTGAAAATGAAAGGGTGCTCCATGCTTGATAGTGCAGCTGACACAGCAGGACACATTTCAAGCCTGCCAAGCCAATGTGTGTACCTGACACAACACCTCTTGTCCAACAGCTTGGGACTTGCGACCAAGCAAGTGATGGAGTGGCCGCTTGCCATGTCATCTCCCCGTCAGGACCTGTCACCTGCACCATGAGCTATCTTCAGCACTTTGTTTCAACTTTCTCTCCACATGTAAAGCAGGTTTCCAATGTCAATTTTGCATTATCTTTGACAGCTTCAATCAGATCAATTTGAAATGCTGCTTCAGAAAACATCCCCAATATCCAAGAGCTCTGATCACTGCTGGTAGGACTCTTGACAAAGCATGAAAAATAAATATTGCTCATGATGAGGTTTGGCATCGCATGTTCCCTGTTCTGGAAAATTAACAATCAATCCAAGCTAAGCTTGTTTGCCCCTGTCTGTCAAGTGCAAAGCAGAGCTCACTCTGAACACTCTTTCCCCAGGACCTTGCAAAATATCCATTTGAAACAGGGCACCATGTGCCCTTACTGCAGCTTGGTAGCCAACGGGATACATGAGGCACATCTTCTGACCATTTGAACACCTGGCAGCTGCCTCACAAGAAGTGTCCCCCAAACAGAAGACCACAGCACCTGCACAACTTTTTCACATTCTGCCAAAAAGCGTAAAACAAGATGTTGACTGAACTGTTGAAGTACAAGATTCCATCAGAGCTTATCACAAAGTGGCACAGTCATGATCAACTTGACCTCAAATGAAGGGTATGCTTTGCATAATTACCAGAGTATGTCACATGAGGCAGCTTAAGTTGGGCTCTCTCCACGCAATGTCCACTTTCACTCGAAGTGTTTCCTGTGCTAGAGCTTTTCTGGTCATAGGTGTCCTCAAGTTGTCCTCGCAACTGTTGCGTGGGTATGGCTGCTGCTGCAAGCGGGTGTAGTAATGCCATAGCCTGCCGACCATGCAGCTGATGCATTGCTCAGGCAGACAGAGCAGTAGTTGTAGCTACATCGTTTTCCTGACAATTGTTGTCAGTCCGGCAAACTGGTGACTTTCACCGTGCCACACACACGTATTCTTTTCGGCAAACTTGGAGAAGCCGTCTCGCCACTCTTAACGTTTGCCCTGCCGACCACGTTTCCACAGCTGGTTGCTGAGTTTCTCAGCCTTCTCTGCGTCACGACAACGACGAGGCGCTGACTATCACGTGACGCAAGATCTATAGGGGCTGTCAAGCGCAATGTGCACGCAGGCAGTAGAAAATTTGCTGTGACAAGCAAGACACAAGCGCGAAACAGTATCGGGACAGCAACAAGCTTCTTGGTACAGCCAAAGTGCAAGATCCTCAAGGGATAGCCGGCGACGTACGCGCAGTCCTAATAAAATCAGCGAGGCTTGTCGGGAAACAAGGCATACACTGCTCACCAGGAGACACGCAGTGACAATTACTCTCAACCGCTGCCCGGCAAAATCGCTTGACAGAGCTCAGGAACGCAGCACAGGCAGCAGCAGGTGTTGTCCGTGCGGATGTGGGTTGCGATTGTCCGTGCGGATGTGAGATGCGGTTGTCCGTGCGGATGTGAGATGCGGAAGATACAAACTGAGCACGAATAGCGATTGGTTAGACGCGGTAGATGAGAAGCGGAAGGATGAAACATCCACGAAATAACGACACTGTCCTACGCAGCGTTTACACAACCCTCTGGCTAAGCCGACTCCATACGTTTTGACAGCAAGCGGAAAGATTCTTGACTGTGTTTCACAAGCATGCGCGGAGTTTGACTTCCCGGGTAGCGGCAGCTGCGTCGGAAGCCAGTGTCGGCCTTGCGCATCTCCAGGCATGATCCCCTTCATTTCCAACCCCCTAAACGAGGCCGGCGCTGGTTCAGGTAAGCAGGTCTCCTTGAACACTCGAGATCTACATTGAAAAGCTTAGGATGCGCAAGCAGCGGGATTCACATTGAATTGCCTTTCAGCGATGCATGCTTTTCGCTGAAACACTCAGAACCTGCGTCATTTGTCGGCGTCTTGCGTCCTGAATACACGACACTTTTTCAACGTGTGCTACAGACCTGGGCGAGCGAAGCACCTGCCACACGGAACTTCTCCAAAACGCACGTGCGGCTGCGAGCCTACCATCTTCTCTGCACGTCTCACTTTGGCGTGAGCTTCACGACTGGACTAATCAGCAAATATCCCTCGAGAACACAACAGAGGCAGCAGTCAGTGTGATGGCAACTTGCGCCGAGTCTTTCCGAATGTATCTCAACCCGGACTCCCACAAGGTTGAGCGTTACAGCCGGAGATTTGACAAGCCCAACCATGGTACTCTGCTGGAGGGGTCAAGGGGCAAGATGCTGCGTGTCCACGAGGAGTCAAAGGGCACTTACTTCTTCAGGGTAATATGGTGCAAAATCAGATGCCTATGAGAAAAAAAGGCATACTTTACTGTCTTTCTGGTGCATCAACAACAACAACTCTGCAGTTTGCATGTGGAGACATGCTGCAGTCTCCAGTGTGCTTTTTACACTACAGATGGTCAGTGGCCTGGAACCACTGTGCCATCATGTCTACATTGGCAAGTTGCTCAACACTTGTACAACTTACTCTTGCAGTCATGTTACACTGTCAGTGACCATCATTGAGCATAGACCCCGTATGGTTTGGATCACACCTCAGACATGTCTGAATGCTGTGCAATCACATGGCACTACTATCAATTCACACTGTAAAAGTTTTCAGCCATAGCTATTGTTTCAGCAGCCAAACAATGCCAGTGTGTCTGCAGACGCCCTATGGCAGACTCCATAGCATCAGATGCAAGCCTCAGACTACCAGACCTGACAAGAGAGCTCGAGGAGGCGTTCCATCAGTGTTCTATGACCTGGAAGATGGCCTTTTCCTACTTTGTCTCATTGCAAGCCTGACGCAGGTATAATATGTTGACTAAGCAACAATGGTCAGAAAGACTGCCCACCCTACTGCAAAAAAAATGTGCTGGACACATACACGTGCATTGCGTTGTTGGACCTGATGATCGTTGTGCTGAAGCAATTTTGCAGTTACAATCAAACGATATCGGGAGACTACTGGACATGTGTCCTTTAACTTACCTTTAACTTATGTCTGCATTTCAGAAACGCATGTAAGGGGCAGCATGGGCCAGGCACTTTTGAGTTAAGATTTTCACTATAGGAATAGCAGTTTTAACGTAAGAAACATTTTGTATTCCCAAGAGCTGCTCGTGATTTCCTGTCACTTTTTTCAGCCCATGTCATGTCAAGTGTAGCACACTACTGCCCTCTTTTGCAATCCTGCTTCCTTTGCCTCTTGTTGTTCTGCATGCACTGTTACAATTCACTGGCAGTTCTCTCTTCTGGCATGAGGGTTTGATTTGCCAGTTGAAATGACACTCAGGCTGATTTGCAGATTGCAAAGCAGCAGCATAAACTCAGGCAGAAAGACCTGGAGAAACAGCTGATCAGGATCTGCCAAGCGTACCTGACTGAGCGATGTGATGGGTTTCAAGACCAGAAGGAGTTGTTTGAAACCTTTCAGTTGAAGCTCATTTCTTTGCAAGCCAACCTGGAGGTCGGCCTCCGGCTTGTGCTCAAGTTCTGGCAGCACTTTGGCCGGCACATCAAGGGTGGTGAGTACGTTGAGCTGTGTGGTAAATTGCTGGACTGGCTCCTGCCACCACAGCCAGGAGCAGCTCGGCAAGATGAGTTTGGAGGGCATTCAACTTCCACCACCAACTGCCCTGCTGCGCATGTTAGCCAGCTGCAGTGTGATGTTGACCATTCACTGGGCATTGTGACTTCAACGCAATGGGGTGCAATTCACTCACACAGTGCTGACCAGCTTACAGCCTCAACACAGCGTATGCACGGCCATACACCAGCCAGGCGTTGCAGGATTTTGCCAAAAGGATGCGCTAGTGCACAGCAGGAGGACAGCATGTACTCACAGCAAACACGTCTGTGCAGCAACTCTGCTCCAAGGGCACCACCAGCACAGGGCGTTCAGAACTTGGATGGACTGCTTGACCAGAGTGACAGTGCTGAGCCTGTTATGAAGGCAGGGTTTAGCTTGCTGGATTTGTCATCTTTACCAATTGGCCCCGCAAATGCTGACAACTGCCAAAACCAGCATTTCAGAGGCAGCAGTCAGAGCCATCAGGTGTGTCAGCTTCAACACATCAGTTGCACGCAGTGCTCACAGTGTGCCACAGTCATCTCCCTGTGCAATATGCACTCAGTGTGTGTCGTGCTTTTGAGCAGCCAGAACAACAACGCACTACTTGCGCTTGGCATCATTGCTGCCAAACTGTTGGCACATCAACAGTTCTGTTCTGCATGCACAAAAGCCTCATGTATGCAGGAAGCCATGGCCAGTGTGCAGAGCCCAGCTCTGTGCTGCAATCTGGAGAGCATTCATTCTGGTCAAGTTTCTATGCTTGGCCATTCACAAAGTCACATGCATGACCAGGCTGTGCAGCAGCAGCACGCGTTCCCTGTCAACCAGAGTGGCAGCATGCAAGCATCCTTGCATGCATCCTTGCCAGCTGAACTTCTGGCATGCAGACAGCCTGCTGGCCTTGGAGCAGGTACACTTTTGAATCTCTTGTCCTCTCAATCAGCTTGCTGCTTCTGCGAGATAGCTCTCATTGGACAATACATGTGCTGCCACATCAAGCTTAGACGCTGCAACAGCTTTTTATTGGAAGAACAAAGTGTGCGCTTGAACGCGGTTGGTGCTGTGCATCTGCATGTGTCATGTACTCGACATATGCGCATTGATGATGCAAACGCACATATATAGGAGCCTGGTTTGCAATTATAGACGCTACCACACAGCCATGCATTCGACATGCGTTTCCATGGTCTGCTCTTTGAAACTAGGACTTTTTGAATCTGTCAGCATAGCCAACATCCCACACAAATAGCTCAGAACTTGTGCACAGCATTTTTCAACAGGAATGGACTGTCTCAAGACTGCTCACATTGGTACAGGCCCCAATCAAGGAAGGGCGGCGCCGGCAGACTTGGCTCACCAGGCTTTTGGTGTAGGCCAAGGCAGTGCACCTTGCTGGAAACCTGGACTGGGGTGTGCAGCAGATGCTGCAGCTGCCAGGCAAGCTATCATCGCTCAGATTGGGCTCAATTGTGTGCAATGGTCAGCATAGTCAGTACTGCACCAGCAACTTTGCATCTTCTGCTTGTAAGTAGCAAAGGCGCCTTGTCCAGACTTGATGTTTGACTGCTGCACTAGTAACGCAAGTTGTTATGCATTTATTCTGCTACATTCAGAAATGATATTGGCCAACGCTTTTAGCATTTCAGCGTCTTTGCATGTGTGGACATGCAAATCATCTTCAACTGCCAGAAACTGGTTTGTGTCAATAGGTGTCAGTATGCCTTTCCAGCACAAGACGGTGCCAGGGAGTCAGAAAGCACAGGACAAGCTGGGCCAGCAGCTTATGGGAGCCAGATTGGACAAGCTGAGCTCTTGAGCATTGACCGGTAGATCTCTGCTGCTGAGTAATAGAGACCCTTTGTGCTCAAGTCAGAAACTGCTTCTGCAGGCACATGTGCTGCATGCCACACGTGCGATTATGTTCTTCGGAACACCAGCTGCCTTTTACTCAGGTCGCATCATGTATTTGTCGCTGAGCAATCAATCTGCTTTCACACAGCAGCCAATAAACTTGCCAGCTTGGCGGCAGTGACAGTCATGCGCATCACAGGCTGGTGTGTTTCTGTCATCAACAGCATTGTCTAGCAGGCTTGTGAGCATTGTCTGCTCTTGGCTTGTGTGCATGGTTGTGGATGTGGTTGCAGCGGCTCAAGCCATGATTGCGTGTTGTCTTATTTTACCCTGTATCACACATGTTTTTGTTTCCCAGGTATGGAGCTTCTTCTATGGCTGGAGCAGATATTCAGGCCCCTCTTCTGCACCAGTCTGCAGCGCCAGTCACAACGTGGGCCCCCTCCATTGCTCAGGCCGCCGCAAGCCATCCGCCAAGCAGCCAATCTGGTCAAGTTGACGAGGTAAGTAAAACAGTTGTCAAACAATGCACGCATTCATGCCTGACTCCACAAGCTGCAGGCAGTCTATTGACATACGCTCCTCTGCTGAGGCTCATCAACGACTAGAAGTCTGCTCTTGCATGCGTTTCTCTGTACAAAAACAAACTCAAAGTCTTGCATGATAGGCTACCAAAGCACCTGTACACAGTCTCTCATACGTCCCTTGCTTTCAGGCTGAGCATTTCACGAGTCAGCCTGACGCCCAGAAGAAGTCATCTCCATGTTCTCATCAGATGTCTTTACCTGCGGATGGGGAGCAAGCTGCTCAAGACACTGGCACTCAACAACTTGAGAAGGGGTTTGCACAAATGTCTGATGAGCAGCAGGGTGCCTACATAACCAGGCTGCAGAAGATTCGGCAGCAGCGCAACGCTCAGGTGCCAGTGTCTGCTGGCGCAACATCAACAGCCGAGGCACGCCATTGTGCAGAACCTAGAGCCTTATCTGCTGGATTGGGGACAGATGTTGTTATGCACCTTCCTCAGCAAGATACTTTGCCTAGGCAAAACATGTTCAGTGGTGCAGACCACCGTGGAAATCATGACAGACAGACAGCAGGGCTTGTGGAAACCTCAAGGGCTTCTCACTTACTTACCAGGTAAGTCTGCAGCAGCATGCTCAGTGATTGCTTGCTGCGATAGCAGAGCTGTCATCATGATCGTTCCATTGCTTTGTTGCATGTGTTGACAGCATTTCCGGTGGTATCTCAACTACAGGATGGTGCAAAGCAAGCGCTTTTGTGTGTTTGTGATTACGTGAGCTGTTAAAGGCTGATTCGAAAGTGTACAGAAGTTACAACACAGCTTCAAGGCACTGTCAACATGACACTGTCACTGACTTTTCATCAAAGCATGACATGTTTCTGCTGAAGTTCTGCGGCTGTATATGCAGACCTGCACTTTCACACGGGGCAAGAGCTGTGCCAGCAGAAGATGAGAGGTCGCAAGCGCTTGCTACAGAAGCCCAAGATCCTGGTGCCAATGCTCAAGGACCTCATGAGCTGCAAAACAATGGTGCTGCAGTAGAAAGGCATGGCACTTGACCTTCTTTTGCATGTGCCTAGTTGTGCAGCCTGTGTAACATCACGCACTTTCCAAGCGATGACTGCCAGCAGACTGTTCAAGCCATGTGCTGACTGTTGCATGACTGAGCTGCGCAGTCTGCTTTTCTGATCAGCATTACGCAAACTGTGCCACAATGCTGACTGCATCATCTATCAAACCTTGCAATGTGATGCTCATAGCTCTTGGGAGATGCAGCATTTGGGCACATTGCACGCTTACAGTCTTGCATTTCAGTTCTACTATCATTGACATTCAAGCATTTCAGTGCGATTATCATTCACGTTCAAGCATGTCCAGATTGAGATATCTGACATTGTATGGTATTTTGTCTCAGGGAAGGTGGTGTGCCGTTGTCAACAATAGGTCTGCATCATCAACAGGTGCCTCACACCTGGGGCGCATCACTGGAATCAGCACCAACAGCGTCAGCAGCGCAGCCTCAGGCTTCCCTTGTTCCATGCCCCTCGCAGGGGAACATGCATGCTAGCGCAAGTGGTCTGTATGCTGGCGCACACCAAAGCACACATAATCACATGGACACTCAGCTCCAGCCTTCTTGCTCAAGACCGTCTCTTCCACAGGATGCTACTGACTGGTCTAGACCTATCATGCAGACACAAAGTCCCCATGGTGGTAATAGATGCCATGCTGACAAAGAGCGCCAGGTTCCCTTCAGACCGTCTGTCTCACAGAAGTGAACAGCAGCCAGCTTGTCTGTCAATCAAGTCTCAAGTTTACAGGATTGCTATGGGACCTTTGATCAGTTACCTGCAAAGAAGCAGAAAGGCTGTGCAGCTGACATGGCAGGTACGGTAGTTGGAGGCCAGGCAGATGTGACAGACGCATCTTCACCAAGGATAGACCCGGGTGGCTCAAAACCCCAGCCTTACACTCATGTCTGTGGCTGCTTTGGTCAAGCCTTTGACCCCACGTCACCAAACATGCAGCTTGCCCCTTCAGAACCTAAACTTGCGTCACCCAGCTTGCACAGTTCTTATTTTAGCTTCCTGCAAGGCCTGGTCAAGGAGGGTGGTGCGTGCTCTCAATCAGCTGACAAAAACAACAGCCAATCAACAGATCAGGAGATCATGTCAGGCCTGGAAGTTCAGCAGCCTCTAGACAAACGCTGTCAAGCTGCAAGTGTTCCTGCAGTTCCTGCCCATGCATGCAGCAGTACCAGTATGCCTGGTTCATCAGACAAAGCAGCAGCAAGGCAGGACCAAGACTCCAGCTCTGATCAACCTGGACTTCCACCAGCTGTTCAAAAGGCATCAGCTGCCAGGTGAGCTTCAGCACATTGCAGTTCAACATAGATCAGGCACACTACATATAGCATGACCCAGGTGACGCACACTGGTTGATGAGGCATGCTGGCTTTGTCTGACCTGCCTGCAATATCAGGGAGTGAATGCACAGTTCCCACATCAGGTAAGAAGCAGTAGTAGCAGTAGCAGTGGCTCTTGCATTCCCAGCTTGATAAGATTCATGTCACGCAAAGATAGGATTGTGAAGACGTCTGAACTGAATGACTGGCATTATTGCACATCATTACTTGACAACTGCTGGTGATTTTGGCAGGATGGCAGTAGGTTCCGGCACCAAATGTACTAGTCATCCTGGTGTAGCTTCTCTATCTGCTGTAAGGAGAATGTGCCATTACTGGAGCAAGATAAGCTCGTGGTTGTGTCCTGAGACGTCTGCTGTCATGAAGCTGGCTGGAGAATGATACAAGTTTGCAACAAATAAGTTGCATAGCCCTCAAGTTCTGACCTTCTGCGCAAGAAGGGACATAGTCACATCACTTGATGCCCACTGTTTGCTGCTGTAAAAGCAGCCATGATCCAACTGGATGTATAATATCTTCCTGTGTACAGACAACTATTTTTTCTCCAGCAGTTCGTCACCACTTCTGGTTGATTTGCATGGCTGGTGCTCATTTACCATTTAGAGCCTGCAGGGCAACTTCGTCCCAGCCTGTCAGCTTCATGACTTTTGTTACATTGAGCCCTGCAAGCACATTGGCTTTGAATTTTGGAACGACCACTAAGCGCAAGATTGTTTGCTGCCTGCTGAGTAGCGCAACTGCAAGTGCATGTTCTGTATGCAGTGTGCAGTATCTGCACATGCAAGTCACTTTTGTACATGACTTTGGCTTGTTCACCGATTGGAATCTCTTGTACAGCAGGCACTTCTCCTCGCACACAGGTATTGATGTTATATTATTGTATTCTATGAATACCTTCAGCAGGGCATACAACACCTGTTTGATATCAAGCAACCAATTGCTTGATGGGATGCTTTTGCAGAAGTTTTGTGGCTGGCTCAACATGACTGAGTGTTGCCTTGCCATAAGCCACACAGTCTATGTTTTGCTCGTGAGTGCTACCTTCTGCATCTCAGATAGTGCCTTCTGTATTCACGACCCTGCTCAGTGTGCACATGCTGCAGCAGCTGTTCATTGAATCCAATGCATATCTGGGTTCTCAGTGCAGCTGTTTTGCAGCTTTCAGCATGGTACACAACTAGAACATCCTAGAACCAAGATCCAGGCTGCCGCCTCAGGAGGCTCCCAATATGATCGCTGAAAAGCATACACTTTTATTTTCAAGCCAAGAGTGGGACAGGGAATTGCTTCAAATGTCAACTCTACGATCTGATGCATGCATGTCATTGAACTCCAGCTAGCATCTGCTTGCACTTTGGCCATTACGACGTGCAAGGCGTCTTGAGCACCTATGACTTGCACGAACCATGTGCACCAGCAGCTTACACCCTATTGGAAAGCACTGATGCTACAGACACTGCTTGGCAAGCCGCACATACGGTCACATTGATGGCAGCCAATACCTGACCATCCTCATCATCAGAGACAGATTTGTGTTGGTTGTTGCCTATCCGGAGACATATACTTCTAAGATGTGGAAACCTAGAAAATCCCTTGGAGTGCTCATTTGATACAGATGCCTGCACAATGTGATGATTTGACAACATCCCTGATGTCAGTTGCAGCCACAGGACTGAGCGGGCCTACAGCCTTGGAGGTCTGGACAGGGCTGCCAACTGGCTAGCCAGCTGCCACACTGACCTAGTCACATGGTCGACCTGAACACTTAGCACTCCAGGACCTGCTCTTCATGACGCTGGCAGCTGGCCTAAAGCAGCAGATCAGACAGTCACTGTGCAGAAGCGCAACTTCTTAGCGGACAATGTCACGCCAATTGAAACATTTCGAGCAAACTCAAGCTTGGCCACGATCCCTATATATCTTCCGCTTTTCCAGCCTGCAACTGTGTTCAATTCAACAGCAGTTGCAGCTGGGACGACCGGCTATGCAGCCTGACTGTTCAGCTGAGTTCCTGATCGGCCGCGAAGCCGGAAGCTGGTGCAGAACAGGAACCAGAACGATTTGTTCTGCGGAACAGGAAGCGGAAGCGGAACCGGAACCAATTCGGTTCCGGTTTTCCTGAACAAAGACGCAGACGTACATGCTCGCAAACAGTATGGTCTCAGCTTCAACCTAGACATGACGCCCATCAAGCTCACTGGCGCCGAGTGAGTGCGCGTGAATAAAGCTGTGAATTATGAACGGCCTTGGCGTGTCCAGATCGCTTCCGGATGTGAGTCGGGCAAAACAGCAGTCATTCTGCACATTTCTCTGCTGTAGATGACGTTCATACTTTTCTCACAGGATTTTAAAGTGTTTGTGGAACCTGAACGCGTGCGCGCATACACAAGCGATGGTTATGTCCAGAACGACGACGACCTCGAGCATGTTAGTCATTATGACTCAGCAACTGCGCAGTGTGATGCATGCATGCATGCATTTGCGTTGCCTCATGCGTGTGCGCGAGCAGCACAAAGTCTGTTGCGCCGTCACACTTGGTGATCGCTCTGAATTCAACGTTGTACAGCATGCTGCGCAGCCTTCGCGCTGCACACGTACACCTTTGTACCGCTTGACGTACAATCACTGGCTTCCATAACAGTGAGTTGCTTTCTGTAGGTACTGTACTCTGAAAACGTATTTATATCTCAAAGTTTGGATGACACACGGAAGGGACGGGGCTTGCTCGCTTGTTTCTGTGGCGGAGCGGCGCAGGTGATGTGCGGTGTTCGTCATGAGGCTTGATCAGCTCTTTTTACAACAAAACGTTTGTCGAATGCATGAGTGCTCGTGCATGATCTGCTCAAGCAGCGCTTATTTGCTGGTATGACTGCTTCCCCTTCAAGTTGGCTGGACTGTAGCAATCATAATGCTGCAGGCTCCTCTTCAGCAGCCTGGCAAGCATGACGTGGCAGGTAAAATTGCCAGCCATGTGCACTTTCAGTTGGTATGCTGTGCTCACATAAACTTGCAACTTAGCTAAAACTAATCAACCAGCACTGCTGCAGCCTGATTTGACAAACTTCCTGATTGGGCCAGCTTGCTCAAAACATGTCATCCTTGCTGTTTCTCTCACAAGCTGAACCTGTGTTGAAGCCTGATCAGCTGCCGTTGGGCTGCAGTAACCCAGCTATGTACTTTGCAGGCACACCTTTTCTTGTATCAGCATTCAGAGACATGGCTTTTGAATATGTTAGAGCCCCACTGATGGAGCTGTCATTGTGTCTCAGCTCTGCCTGCCTGGAAGAGCTAGCTGTGCGCTCCTTGGTACCAGAGGTGCTGCAGCATATTCCGGTGGAGGGGCCAGAGCGCAGCCAAGTGCTTCAGCGTGCATGCCAGCATCTGATGTTCAGGGTCCTGCAGCAAGCCACATGGAAGAATGAGTCGGCTCTTGGGCTTGATGTTCCTGCTCTCAAGACCAAGCAACAGGTAAAATCCATCACACACCTTGTGCTTAAACCTGATGTCTACACAAGAAAGCCTGACTGGTGTTGGTTGATGGACACCTGTGATCCTTTGCAGGACAAAAGCACACATCCCTGTTGTGCGCTGCTGCTGCTTTGCTGACTGGGCTTTTGTGTCGTGCCCTCTTAGAGATGCTGCTTGGCAGAGGTTTGTGAACTGAGAAACCGCTTGTGCATGGGCTGCAGGCAATAGAGAACATCACCAAGCTTCTTCACCAGGGCAACTGTACTTCTGGGATGGTTGATGCCATTGTCACATGGCACAGACAGGTAAGCTTGCTGAAAAGATGTTTGTTCCACTGAACAGCACAGCAATTTTGTCCAGCACAACCAACCCACTGTGCATCCTGTTGCACAGCAACAAGCCGTTGCAGAGACATGCTGCATTGCCCAGCACCATACTGGCGATTTCCCCCCCTCAATCAGACATTGCGGTCAAAGTAGCTGATCATGAACTTACATTGCAATTGACGCCCGACCCAGACATCTGCTGCTGTACAGATGAGCACATCCTGGCTGTTTAGAGTCAAGGACAGCCCAGCAATTCTGGAAGGAGCCATTCACAAAGCATCAATCTGGTTCATGACTCTGTGCACATCAATGGCACCTGAATCAAGGCCCAAGGTACACTTAGTAGTGCACTGCTGCTGAGTTTGATGGGTGCAGTGACAGGCATTGGTGACCTTATGCAGTGATTGTGGCATTCAGAGTCACGCTAGTCATCACACTTGTGAGCGTGTGTCATGATGCTATAGTCACAGGCAAAGACTCATATTGTGTCCAGTGTATAAATGCTGCAGCTTGATTTTTGAGTGATGAATGACTAAAATGCAGGTGGCAGAGCTGATTGGAAAGGCTGTGACTGGGGCTGTTGTGCTGAGGCTCACCATGTAGGCTAGCTACCTAGGATACTCTATGGCTGTACCTACTGATGCTCGTATTCCTGCTAGTGGCTTGGCTGCCTTTTGTGTCAGCCCTGCATTGCAGGTGGATGATTGCATCTGCTCTGTGGGCTCACTAGACACAGAGGTCGTTTTGCATGCTGAGTGGGAGTAGTTCAGTCCAATGACCCCTGTAATTGCAGTTGGGTGCGTTTGTTTTGCAATGTGGTCTCAGAAATTGCAGGGTCAACATCAGTGGCGGCATTAGTGGTGACACACAGCACAACATTTAGAGAAACTTGCATTGAGGGAAACAGCTTGCTTGCTGTATGACTACTTTGGCTGTATTCTGTCAATGCTGCACGATTTTATATAAATTACTGGTCTTCCGTAATCGATTGCATTGAATGTAATTATTATCTATACCTAATTATGTGCATTGTTGCAGCACAAGTGCATCATTTGTTCAACTATCCGGGCTGCCAGTCATCTAGCAGCAACTCTGTGCACCTGAACTGCGAGATGCAATCCGCAAACACAACTGCAGCCTTTCACAGCACGAAATTGCTGGAATAGAGCATAGCAATGTGCACTGAATTAGATCACAGTGCCATCTTTGATCTCAGCATTTCTCAAAATGGTGACAATGCCACTACGAATGTAGTAGCCCTTGGACTCCTGGTTGGACTCCTCAACGCCCTCCTTGTTCAAGATCTTGCAGTTCTTGCCAATACGGGCATTCTTGTCAACAATGGTGTTACTGACTTCGGTGTTGTCACCAACACCAATGGGCAGGCGACCCTGGCTCAGCAGGGTCTCCCTTTGCTGGTCAGACTCATAGTAGTCAGCACCCATGATCATGGCATCCTGCACAGACAATATCCTCAAAATCAGCATGTAGTGTAACAGGTTGTAACTGTTCTCATGCTACCTGTCTGCACGTAGTGAAACGCATCAGACTCTTGCTGTGAGATGCTGCCAGGGGAAGATGACGGGCATGATGGTACCAGCCATACATTCCACACGCATGCAGAACATGACCATATATGAGCCGCTAAGGCGCTTGCAGACAGCACAAGGAATGTTTCTGCCCATGTGGCTGTTGGCAACAGCACAGATAGCAGCTGTAGGATGAATCATGTGCATGTATCTGCAAGTGAAGAATCTCAGTATCTGGATCGCAGCTGCAATCAAATGCGGTGCACATGTTGTCAGAGAGTGCTGGCTGCCACATTCAAAAGCCATCCCATCAAGCAAAAGCGCACAATTGCTAGCAAGGGACAGAACATACCCTGATGATGGCGTTCTTGCCGATGCGTGACCGCAGACCAATGATGGCATTCTCCACACTGCATTCCTCTAGGAAGGCTCCATGGCTGACAATGGCGTCAGCAATCTTGGAGTGCACAATCTTGGCCGGTGGCAGGAACCGGGGTGAGGTGTAGATGGGCGATTGAGGGTCATAGAACTCAAACTTGGGCGGCTGCAGATGGCATGGCATGTCAACATATGAATATTTGCTTGTGCATGAAAGTATTCACAGGTCTACTGGTTCTTGCTGGTCTATTATTGAGAGAAGTGTATTGATGAATTTTCATGCAGGCATTGAAGTCCAACACCGGAATTGTTATCATTTAGGGTCTTTACCCTACATATTCAATCTTCACAGACTAGCCCAGACTAGGTCTGCTCAAAACAATATACCTACATCTATCAGGCAGATGAACTTGGCTGACAGCTCAGAATGCAAATCAAGTTGTGGGGTTTCACACGGTGTTCTGGGCAGCTCAGTATAACACTTGGCTTCCCATTGAATTGACGCCAAAAGACGTAGTCTGTTCTTTTCTTTTCTGTTCTTTCACAAGGTGGCTTACCGTCTGAGCTAGAGCCAGGTTGGCATCAAAGAATGACTTCATGGTTCCAATGTCCTCCCAGTAGTCGTTGAACAGGTAGGCAATGACCTTCTGTCCCTCAGCTGCTGCCATGGGGATGATCTCACCCCCAAAGTCGTTGGAGCCCGGGTACTTGTTCTTCAGCAGCTGCACCAGGACGTCCTTCTTGAAGACATAGATACCCATGGAGGCAATGAAGGGCTGCTTGCTGGCTTGCTCATCATCCAAACCTGCAATAAGTAAAGGTCATTTGTCAAAGACAGTAGCATGGACACAATGCAGGTATTGCAAATCTGCAGCTCTGCATGGAGACGGTGAAGGGCTGCTTGCTGGCTTGTTCATCATCCAGACCTGCCACATGTAAGCATCAGTAACATGGACAGTAACAGTAAGACAGTAACATGGGAGGCGATGAAGGGCTGCTGGCTGGCTTGCTCATCATCCAGTCCTGCAACAATTAAAGGTACTTCGTCAAAGACAGTAACATGACAAACTCAATGCAGGTATTGCAAATCTGCAGCTCTGCATGGCAGTTGGACAAGAAGGCAATAAAGGGCAGCAGTAGTGCAGCCTGTCAGCAGCAGCAGCACTCGTGCAGTCCATGCTTTGCAGCTGGGAGCTACGGCTTGCTGACTGGATCTGTGCACAGGAGTTGCGGCACATCAGTCAACCTACAGCTATGTCAACGGCAACAAGATAAGTATTGGCAGCGCACTGCATGGTAACTGCATGGTAGCTGCACAGCTATCAGGTCTCACCACTGGCTTTCAATGACATTAAAGAATTCCTTTGTGGTCGTCGAGTGCGATGGTGCAGCTAGCAAGCAGGATTTGACTGCACAGGTGTGATGGATCTATGTCATGCTAATACTGACTGCCCAACTAAATCAATTTGCATTCCTGATGTCCAAATGTGATGCTCGCTGCATGCTGTCATGTCTCCCTTGGCGAAGGGCAGCATGACTTTCTGAGCCCAAAATATGGTTGTCGTGACCAGGACAACGACTACTCAAAGGAGTCACACAGTTTTGCATGAGTGTTCCATACCTAGAACGGTTGTGTCCACCTTCATTGCATCCAGCTCCTTGCCCTTTGGCTTCTCAGCAAATTTCTGCATCAGAAGCAAGAAAGGCGTCAACCCATTGTAAGAACCTTATTAAGGAAATCTAGGGGGGGGCATGACAAGGTCTCTGTAACATGCAACATGACATGGCAGCACAAGCAATTTGACCACATACGCTTGACATGAGGCTGTGCTGCAAATTGAACATCTTTGGATTTCCAGGAATGGTCCACCAAGCTGAAAGGGCAGCACAGTCATGCATCGCATATCTGCACAGGAGGCAAGCATCCTGGACGCAAGCAAATGCCTCCTTTGAATGTACATCAAGTGCAGCAATGCCTTGCGCCAGGGATGCTTGCCTCCTTTGCAAACATGCAAAGTGCAGCATAGCATGACTGTGCTGTATCCATTCAACTTGGTAGGACAGAGCATGTAGCACTTGAGCGCCAAGCTCATGAAGTTGTATTGCATCCATACAAGAGGCGCCAAGCAGCATGGCAATTGTGCAGGCCAGGGCTTACAGTGACGACACCCTCGTTGTCAATGTTCATCAGACCAAAGTCAGATGCTCGCTCATAGTCGACAGGCAAGCAGCCGACTGTGATGTCTGCACCCTGGTCTCTGTGGTACTCCACAAACTTCATGTAGTCCATACGGTACCTGCAAGTACCACAATTCTGTTTAAGAAATCTTCATTTGGTCATCAAGGCGTAGAGCAAGCCTGTCTTGTCAAAGGGGTGTTGCCTTGATATGTTGCCAGGTGAGCTTTTGACAGTGGAATTCTAATGTATGCAGTGTTGCAAAGCAAGAGTGACCTTGGCTGCTTGCAGAGTGTCAACTGACATCCTGTGTGAACTCATTCACTGTTATGCTTGGGAATAGCATGTGGTTGTCAGCAGAGCATAAACCACGCATGCCATGCAAGCTTGCAAGCCAAGGGACTTACAAGTGGTCACCAGACAATATCACAATATCTTGCACCACTCGGTTCTTGATGTCCTCAAACAGCCACGCATACTGCCTTACGGCATCTGCTGTTCCCTGGAACCACTCCTTGTCTGTAGGAGTCTGAGTGGCTGCCAACACCTCAACAAAGCCATCACCACCAAATCTCACACCAGAGCCAAAGTTGTATGTTCTGGCAAGATGCCTGTTTAGTGATGTGGAGTTAAACTGCGTCAAGATATAAATCTTGCTAATCCCGCTGTTGATGCAATTGCTCATAGGAACATCAATCAGACGATAGGCGCCTCCAATGGGCACAGCTGGCTTTGCTCGCTGCTTTGTCAAAGGGTATAATCTGCTACCAGCACCTCCTCCGAGAATCACAGCTGCAGGCAACAAGAAGAGTCAGAGAGCCGAATCATGAGAATAAGACAGTGCTCTACGATGTGTCTGATTGCCTCCCAGTATCTATGCAGCCCAGTCAGCAGTGTGTTCCAAAGACGTACCTGCAATACTGCTGGATACCGACCGGGCAGTGCTGTTCTCCATCAATGGCTTTTCAATTACAGCTTGGACCATGTGTGCTTTCCTGCACACGTTGCGCTCGTGCCATCACAGCTGGTCATCAAGCAAGACCAATCAGGCACGTACGTGGACCCGGAATCGTCCGGTCAGGGTTCTACCTATGCACGGTCTTTGCTTTCTTGTTACACAGTGGCACATCCGATATCGCTTTGCTGAAGCCCAGCTTGCCGGAGCCCGCAACAGACTTGGCATATCCCACGTTGCTGTGTCTGACGTGAGGCATAGACGCCTTGGCAGGCATACTGCCGCATGTCAACACCATTTGCGCTTACTACGAAGGCTTTGACTCTACTCGACAAGACTATGTAGGATTCGTCCAGATTCTATAGTGCGTTTGAAGAAGCAGGTCAACTCAAAGAACGGTGTGCAACTGCTCCTCTTCTTTTGTCGTCACGCAATCCGTGAGATATAGCGGAAGGACGCCGTCAGGTTATCCGTATTTGCCAAGGCTACGTAGACATTGACCGTTCTGCTGCGCAAGTCCAGCGACACTTGCTTGCAGGCCTGTGCGGCGAAGCCGTAATCATTGCCCAGGCCAGGACGTCAGCAACACAATCCATTTGACGGGTCTCCGTGCCCCGTCACGGCATGTTTGTAGTTGACCAACTGCTTGTCCCCGGCACTTCGAAGTTGTTTCCGACACAGACATCACTGATTAGCTTGTCAGACTTTTGCCAAAGCTGCTCACAGATCTCAAATCGGCGTAAGTCATGGCAACAGCAGCGACCTCGAAGTCGTTTGCAGCTCGTGTGCGCAGTCGGTACAAAACAAGGCAAGATCAGTCAACATTTTCTGCCGCTTGTAGTTGCTTGCAGTCTTGTTGTTCTGCTTGTTCACTTGTGCATCACCGGTAGCCGCCTCCAGTGACGCTCATACAGGCAGCAACCTGCAGGTAATGACAACAGGCAGTCACAACCCAATCGCAGACGCAAGCGTGGTGGCCTGTACATACAGAGCAATGGTACAGAACATCTGGGATCTGCTCTGGAGCGGCAGCCAAACAGACCTTTCCCTGGGCCCCCATCTGGTGAGGGTCCGCCCCTTAGGATCCTGCCAGTAGGGGGTCTGGGTGAGATTGGCATGAACTGCATGCTGGTTGGTGTCTATGACAGATACATCCTCATTGATGCTGGGCTCATGTTTCCTGAGTAAGCACAAGAGCATGCACACAAACTTTGAATGTTTTCAATGCTTTTGCTGATCTGTGTTGGCTCACACAAGACACTTGCACACTGCAGTTTTTCTGACCTGGGCATGAACAAGATCTTGCCTGACACCACTTTCTTGGCAGAGTGGAAAGACAAGATTGAGGCTGTGATCATCACACATGGGCATGAAGATCATATAGGAGCCCTCCCTTGGGTGAGTCATCCTTGCTGTCATTCAATCCAGAATCTTGTGCCGAAGTCATGCTGCTTGACCTGATTACAGAGACCTTGCTGCAGCTTTCTGCAGCTACAGATTCACGTCGCCCATGTCCTTGGCAATTGTAAACTGTCTTGAGCTGAAATAGATGCATCGACTGCCAAGTTTGGGTTTGCAGCCATAATGGTGGCTGATAATTGACTGCATCAAGAATTCCTGCATCAATACAAAATGCACACGACAACATTTCGATTGCAGTATTGACGAACACTCATGGCTCAATACGCTGTTACTTCTTGCTTGCAGGTCATCCCAGCACTTGACCCCAACACTCCCATCTATGCTGGTGCCTTCACCATGCAGCTGGTGCGCAGACGCCTGCAGGAGTTCAACCTGTTCAATGAGCAGCGCTTCCACACCTTCAAGATGCGCGATCAATTCCAGGCAGGACCCTTTGAGTAAGCCTGGGTCCTGCTACAGCATCGCGCACTCACACACACACACACTCACACTCTGCAAAGAACACCTTGACTTATAGTACCTTGTACCATCAAGGTTGAGGGGAGCATCGGTCAGATGGGTTGTCTTGCATCGAAATTTTGGTGAAATGTCGCTTGTTGAGGTCAAGCAAGTGCAGAATTTGTACCCGATTCTGCATCTTTCCTGCAGTGTGGTACTGCTGTTGAGTTCATGCTGCTGTGGCGCACACAGATGCTTGCATGACAAAGCTTCAGAAGTCCTTAATGTGCGCATTGCTCTGCTGTTTCATACAGATACAGACTGTCATGTTTTACTGTACACGCTCTGCTGATTGCACATATCTGAATGATCGCAGAATCACTTCAATGCTGGACTCAAGCTCAAGCCACAAAGCAATCATAGCATTCAAGTCACATGATCATTGATTCTGCTAGCATAGCTACAGCTAGGACAGCTTTGAATGATTTTATCATTCAAATCTGACATTCTCAGAATTCTCCACGTGGCTCCACCTGAATCTGTCGACTCCCCTCATGAGTCCTAAAGACAAGAAATGTAGCGTATGTATATGTATGTATAGCTGGTAACATACCGGGTGTCTTGCTTGCTTCAGGTGCTCTCCCTTGAGGGTGACTCACTCCATACCCGATTGCTGCGGTCTCATTCTGCGCAGCGAGCATGGCAATATAGTGCACACTGGTGACTGGAAGATAGAAGAGGACCCTGTAGACGGGCAGATGTTTGACAGGACTGTCTTTGAGCAAATAGGTGAGTTGATTACTCCTTTGTTGAAAAAGCGTAGACGGGCAGATGTTTGACAGGACTGTCTTTGAGCAAATAGGTGAGTTGATTACTCCTTTGTTGAAAAAGCGTAGACGGGCAGATGTTTGACAGGACTGTCTTTGAGCAAATAGGTGAGTCAGACATTCCTTTGTTGAAAATGGGTCTTCCCCTAGGGTTTGGGACACACAGTCAGGCTGCTGACCTGTACGCGACAAGCTCGCCTTTTGTCTTCAGCAAATGAGTGCTGACTTGCAAGTCTGTGACACAGCTTGCTGCTACTGTTGTGCTGCACAAGACCACAGCTCAGCACATCTTGCCACAGCATTAAAACCAGAGATTGCGGTGATGATCTTGTTCAAACAGCCAAGGATGCCTTTGTTGGGGTAGCAGAGCATGGTCAGTTTTGCATCTCAAATAGCATTCAGCATGAGCAGTGATGCAGTTTGTTCACGATAGCAATGTCCAAGGCAGAAGTTAGACCCCTAATCAAAGCACAAACCAGCAAGCTGCTTGCTGTTCGGGAGCAACTACTGCAAAAGGCATCATGCTATGGCACAGGCGAGTGCTGACCAAACACAAATTAGCTGGCGTACAGCTCGTTTGTTGCACATGCTTACCAGCAGTCATTCCTTTCATTTTGTCAATGCGCTTACAATATTGTGTGGCACGGGTATCATGCCATCCTCTGTGGCACACACTGTACTGTAGAACATGGCCTGGTCATACATGCAGGGCAGGATGGTTCCAGTATGTGCATGGGCGACTTTTGTTCCTGAGACTGTTGTCGTCTATTCAGAGCCACAATATGTACTGCTTTGTGTTGCAGTTGACAGCCTGGTGTTAATCACCCTGCACATGCAGCTATCCTAAACACCCTAAGCATACAACCACCCCAACCATGCAACCACCCTAGCCGTGCAATTACCCTAACCACCTTAGCCATGCAACCAACCTAAACGCCCTGACCATGCAACCACCCTAACCACCCCTCACATGCAGGGCAGGAGGGAGCAACCTTGTTCATGAGTGACTCTACCAATGTGCTGTCCCCTGGAAGAACCACCAGCGAGGCGTCTGTGGAGCAGCGGCTGATGCAGCGTGTGCTGGCACATCAAGGCAAGGGCCGTGTCATAGCCACACAGTTTGCCTCCAACATTCACAGGCAGGTCTACCAACTCTGCCTTATTGCCTTTTGTCTGTCTGGCAGTGGTCAAGATTTAATGACAGTAGTCAAAACACATGCTAAGCCAACAGGCATCAGGTTGCAATATACAGAAATTTGTCCAGGTTGGGATAGGCCACATCAGGACATATTGATGCTGGTACACTGACTGCCGAAACAGGACCTCACACGAGGAGGTGCTCAGGACTGTATGTACTTGAATCTAGAGGATGCCAAGGGGGTGGGTGCAACGGTGGATGGAGGAATTAATAAATGAAAGAGTGGTTGCTTGGATGCATGGATGGCTGGTTGGACGGGTAAAATACAACTGAACAATTGAATAGTTGCATGATCTTTGAACGCAATCATGCAGGCTGGCAGCAGTCAGGAAGGCAATGGATGCATGGATGGACAGTCAGATCGATGAACAGATGACTCGTTGACTGATTGACTGCATGTATGATGTTTGAACGCCATCTTGCAGGCTGGCAGCAGTTGGGAAGGCAACGGCTGCATGGTCAGATGGATGAACAGATGACTGACTGACTGCATGCATGATCTTGAACGCCATCATGCAGGCTGGCAGCAGTCAAGAAGGCAGCGGATGCAGCCAACAGGAAGATGTGTTTTGTGGGCATGAGCCTGAACACATACCTGGAGGCCGCTGCCAACGAGGGCATGGCCCCCTTTGACCCCAAGGAGCTCATCCCTGTCACTGATTTAGATTCCTATGACCCTAACGAAGTCCTGGTCGTCACCACAGGCTCACAGGTTTGGCATCTGCCCCTCTACCCCTCTTTTCTGTTCTTTTGGTTTTTCTCCCCCCCATGCCCCTCTGCTGTGTACTGACTTCTTGTCAAGGGCATTGGTGCGGTGTGATGTTGCAAGCTAGAGTCTTGTAACACTGATGAGGACAATCTGTTCGGGATGACACGCACGCAGCTGTCAGGATTTGCTGTTTTCCGGCTCTATTGCACTCTACAGCACTCTATTTCATTGCTTTCCTTGTAAAACAGATCAGTGTGAACAAGTGAGGTTGTGTTTGCGTTTCAAATCCTATGGCCACCTTGAAACGCTTGAGGCCAGAGACCTGTGGCTTCTCATCAATACACCAGGCCTCAATGATGCACTCATTTGTGGGACTGCAGGCCAGGTGCAGGGGCTACATTGTGTCTGGCCTCAACAACTTTAATGGCTGGAAACTCGTTGCCATAAATGCAAACTTGAGAGGTATTTCAGAATCACGCCAGTTTACACTGATACTTTGTTTGTGGGACTGCAGGCTGAGCCAAGGGCTGCATTATGTCTGGCATCAACACCAGAAGGCTAGAAACCCGTTGTCTTGATTGCAACATCTGTAAGAGGGATCTCAGACTCACATAAAGTCTTGCTGACGCTGTCACTTGTGAGACTGCAGGCTGAGCCAAGGGCTGCACTATGTCTAGCATCAAGGGAAGCCTCCCACTTGCTCAAGCTGGCTCCCACAGACCTGCTGCTCTACTCTGCCAAGATCATCCCTGGCAACGACACCAAGGTTATGTCCATGATGAACAACGTCTCAGCTCTAGGAGTGGAGATCGCTATGGGCGCATCTGAAGGGTTGCACACTTCAGGTCATGCATACAGGTGTGTATCAGTTTTGCTTGTAAGTTCCAGCTGCATGGAGAGGTGCAAGCTCAGGGGTCATGAGTTTGGTGATGCTGTATTATATGTCTGTACCCTCTATAGCTCTTCTGCCTTTCCCTCACCATGCAAGCTCGAAGGAAATGCAAGCAATTCAACCAAAAGTACTGTTGATCAACTATCCTATGCATCCTGCAGGGACGAGCTGGAGGAGGTGATGAAGCTAGTAAAACCCCAGCATTTCCTGCCAGTCCACGGCGAGTACTCTTTTCTGACAGCTCACGCACAGCTGGCAAAAGACGTAGGCATCAAGAACACATCCGTCATCCGCAACGGTCAGATGCTCGGCGTGCATCACCGGCGGAACGCAAACGAGGTGTCGACCACTGGAGCATCTGTGAAAGGCATGCAGCTGCTTGGTGATGTCAAGCTCCGTATGCTGTACAACGATGGCAACAAGGTCTGTTGTGACACCCTCACGTGCTTCTAGCAGTTGGGCTGTTTTGGTTTCAGAGCCATGATATGCACACGCTGCTGCATTGATTGAATAACACATCCAGCAAAACAACATGCATGACTGGCAATGCTCAGCAATGCAGCTTCCCAGCAGTGTCAAGTTGTGTACGCCACACATGTACACTGGCGATGACAAATCATGCTTTGTCAGGTAGTACTTGATTTGTCTTGAGCTGCCTGTAGTCAAAGCAAGAAAGAGTGGTCCCAAGAGTGCTTGCAACTGGTGCACGCAGTGGGATGCATACGTACTACTAACATTGACAATGCAATCTCATGCTGTACAACAGTTGGGATGAATCTATGCCTGTCTTATAGGGGAGGCTGGCTAAGTATACAGTTTAATTAATACGATTATTATTGTTATTCTTGTAGGGGACTGGCTCAGATGAAGAGATGGGCATAGAAGAAAGGCAGCAGCTAGCAACAGAGGGTATTGTGGTTGCCGCAGTGGATATTGTGCGTGGCAGCTTGGCGTCCTCGTCAGCACAGGAAACTGTAGATGCCTTCAGCTCTTCTTCTGGTCAACCTCCTCGGGCGCTCAGCAGGCCAACTGCGCTCAGAGCTCAGATCAGAGTGACAACTCGGGCCATGTGGGTTGACAATGGACGCTTGCTGGAGGTCTTGCATAAGGTGTGGTAGTCATCCTTTACAACAAGCTGACTCTTGCGTTGTGTTTGAGTATTACAAGGTAGTAACTCCGGGCTGCTGCCTCTGGAGGCTCCTGTTATGATCGCTAAAAAGCGTAAACTTTTCTTTTTCTTCCTTTTTCAAGGTACGGCAGTACACTAGGTAAACCTCTTTGTGCAGGGGACCGGTTTGCAACAGATGATGCACGGCTTATCATGTTACAGACTCCTTATCTTAACCCAGGATGGACGCACACACTCTGTGATTCTGCATTGCATGCCATTGCAGTCTTCACGCATCTCATTGCAAGCAATGCAAATGTTTGAACCAACTGTGAATTTAGGATCAGTGGCTTTGGAAAAGGCATCATCTCTGTGATATCAGGAACTCCACATGAGATGATGGTAGACTCAGCTTGGACAGCCACAAAGTTGATGCAATGCTGCGCAGCGCACCACGACGCGCAGCAAGAGATTTGTTTGCTACGCTTGCCCAGAACTCATTGCAGATGAAGTTTGTGACATACAGGAAAGTCTGCCTCAAAGCAGCCAATTTTATGCACAACACTCTTTCCACCATGCAGCCATCAGCAACATTACCGTTTTCTGTCTGTACAACTACTCTCTGGGTGTGCACATTGTGGGCATCAGATGTGGCAATGAGCACTGACAACCTGCTAGCTGTTGCCACCACTCCAGCTTTGCTTCGGGCTGTTTTCCATTGCTACCAGCACTGTCTGTCCGTCGGACTGTATGGCCGCCTTTAATCACACCATTTTCCTGCCGACGCTGTCAGATGTGGCAGTCAGAAGACTTCCATGCAAGCCTTCTGGCCGCACCAGCACCGTGTCTATCTGTCTGTCTTTATGGGCGTCTGTGATCACGCTGACTTCCTACGACTGGTCTCAGATGTGGCGGTCAGAAGGCTCCTTTTGATTGTCACCAGCACTTGTCACCAGCACGTTTGTCTGTCTGTCTGACTGCATGGGCGTCTGTGATCATGCTGACTTCTTGTGACAGGTGTCAGATGTGGCTGTCAGAAGGCTCCCCCAAGATGCAAGTCTTGTGGCTGTGGAACGCTCTGTGGCTGATGCTATCCGGCGGGCTTGCAAGGAGTTCAATCAACGGCATCCTGATGTCATTGTCATTGCTCATGAGATGGACCCCAGGTGCGCTCATAGTGCAAGCAAACACTGTTGGCTTGACTGACAGCTCTTCACCATCCCAAACTATCCGTATTTTCACAGCATTGTCCACAGTGCACAGCGGACGGTGATCTCTGAACTCACAAACGCCTGGGGACAATACAAACGCGTTTCTACTTTTGGGGAGATGTTTGAGCTCTTTGACAGCATACAAAAGGCGCATGTGATGTGCCCTTGACTGTTGCGCTGCTGAAGTGTTGGGTGCTATCAGTGCGCTGGTGTTTGAGGTCTGCAACCACATACCAGCCCTCCACCTGCCCCTGAGGGCCCCTTAATCCAACCTCAAAGCCCTCTCTTGCTCTTACATGATTTTCCCTGCTGTTGGGCATTGCAGGCCAGATATTGAATATATTTGTACTTTTTAGCTGTCTGAAGATGTGTTCTGAGACTGCAGGAAACAAGCTGCAATGTCAAACTTGGTTTGTTCCGGCTCCAGGAATTGATATGTTTTACTCAAACCTGGACTCTTCAGGCAGAATTTTTGAGTCACAGCTGGCTCCACACTCCAGACTGTAAAGAACCCAAGTTGCATGAATCTCTAGATTTGGCTTCATACATGGGCAGCCCAGTAGAGCACTTGGCCTCTCATCAACTTAACGCCAAAAGTCTTCCCTTCCCTTCCCTTCCCTTCCCTGCCCTGCCCTGCCCTGCCCTGCCCTGCCTTGCCCTGCCCTGCCCTGCCCTGCCTGCCCTTCCCGTCCCTGGCCTGCCCTTCCTGTCCCTGATTTGGCTTGCCTGCCTGCAGGGAAGGAGCAGCAGCTCGGGCCTCCTTGCTGCGCCGGAAGACAGCACAAGGCATGAAGACTGCACACAAAAACCAGCACCAACAGCAGCAGCATCACCAGTCACAGCAAAGGCAGCAGCATCAGCGTCCGCAGCCACCACAGCAGCTGGACACGCAGCAGCAGCAGCAGAACACGCAGCAGCAGCAGCAGCAGCATCAGCAGAATGAAGTGCCCAGTAATTCATCGTCTAAGCAGGATTTGCAGGACAACACACACAGCAGCATGCCTGAGCCTCAAAGGACTAGAGGAAGGCCCAGAAAGACAGATCGGGCTGCTGTTGGGGGCACCCCTGAGGCTAGCGCTTCTGCATCTGTAGCATCATCCAGCGAGACTGAGAGCAGCATTGAGAGCCCTACTGGGGCTGACAGTGCTGCTGACATCAACCTGACAGCTCAGGATCTATCATCTGGCTCTGCACATAGCGCAGCGCCTGCTGAAATTTCAAGCAGTAGTGTTGATGCTCCAGTCAAGCGCTCAAGGGGCAGACCAAGAAAGAACCCAGCCAGTGTGCAAGTTGTGCCTGCCTCTGCACAGCAGCCGTCTGGGGAGAGGGAAGCCAGCAGCAAGAGTCCTGGGGAGTTGAGAGATTTGCCTGCAGGAATTCTGAAGCAGAGGAGAGATGCGAATCCCAGGGAAGATCCCATTGCTGGGGATGATATGGCTTTTGACTAATCATAGACGCTATACGCTGACATGCTGCACTGGCAAAGTTCAGGTGCCAGAATGTCACAAATCCTAGTAGGATCAACTTTGGCTTGCCTCTGTGACAGGTCTAGAGACATGACAGAAATGAATCTGCATTTTGCCTTCAGCAAATATTTGCATTGCTACTGATTACAGTATGGCAGCTTGTGACAGCCACACATTGAGAACATTCAGATTGATCCATGTGTGGATAGCTCTGCACGTATTGTCCACGAGATTTCGATGCAGATTCGTTGATTTTGTAGCAGCAAATTTGTGTTGTGTGGTCGGAGGCAACCTCATGTACAAACTCTGGACGCCTACACATGCAACTGCCCCCGGCGTTATTTCTCATCGGTTCTCGGGCTAGTATCCCCGTCACCGCCGATGGCCGAAGCCGTCGCCGATGGAATCAACTCAGAGCTCAACGTCCGGGT